>Ga0268261_10001325_pt1 | contig 16879 bp, 11 predicted proteins | sample TergutNc150P1_FD_190353 | JGI IMG/M metagenome (GOLD analysis project Ga0268261, IMG submission 190353) | Nasutitermes corniger P1 segment gut microbial community from laboratory colony in Florida, USA - Nc150 P1 (SPAdes) (version 2) | ecosystem: Host-associated > Arthropoda: Insects >...
ATAATAATAATAATAATAATAATAATAATAATAATAATAATAATAATAATAATAATAATAATAATAATAATAATAATAATAATAATAATAATAATAAAACAATGATGATGACAATAACAATAACAACAACAATTATAAGGATAATGATGATAATACTAATGATGATTATGGTGATGATGATAATAATAATAATCAAAATAAACCCAGTGCCCCCCCCACAAAAATTACTTCCCTTCTGGTAATGCACACATAAAACAAGTTTTCCTCTTTTTCAATACAACCCACGTCTTACCAACTACACACACAACAACAGCACCACATTCTGTACCAAGTCCTAACAGGCTATGCCACGGCCGGCCATGCACTGCACAACCCCAGCTGTGATTCCAGCACAGCCCATGTGTGAATTGTAGAGGAAAAAGTGGCACTGCCACACATTTCTCACCAACCACTTCACCTTCCACCAAGCCAAGACAGCAGACCTGGCACAGTGACTACGCTACAGGCTGAACGGCTCAGGAATTGTGTGGTTCCCAGCAGGAGAGATTTTCCTCTTCTCCACAATGTCCAGTTGGCTATGGTGACCACGCGGCCTCAGCCTCATACTCAACGTATACCAGGCATAAAGTAGCTGTGGTGTCAAGGTAACCACTCACCTTCATTTTCTGCTGAGTTTAAGAATGAGTGGAGTCATACCTGCGTACTCTCACATGTCTGTCTTCAGGACATGCCAAGGTACAATTTTACCTTTATTTTAGTTTTCACCTGTGTTCCAGGTTCATAATTTATCCATAAACCATCAACATTCTGTCTTACCAACTGACAACATTGTGAAATAAAACTCCCCAGACAAATTCCTAATTTTGATGTTTGGCATCCTGTCACACTGTCAGTATTAATTTTTAAGAACCGTCTGTCTTATATATAGGACGGGCGTACCGCTACCCTCCAGATGTTGCATTTTATATATATTTTTTTCAACAAATATAAGTACTGAGTATTTTAAACACGCTGCACACTCTCCGTTTTTTTCTTCAAAATACCATTTATTTCATAATGCTACCTTTTTTGGTTCCTGTATTATTCACATTTTTCATACAGGATGTGCCAAAATTTAAATGTAAAACTATGGTGCCAGAAGGTTAACAGTACTTATACACTGTCAAGCATAACTTTCTATTAACAAACAGCTCTTCACATTACTGTAGCAAAGTATTTGGTCTAAATTTGTTATCATCAGGCTAATCTAGGAAAATATAAAAATGTAAAAAATCCAAAAACTGTATAAAATACAAAATATCATGCAAGAAGTTTGGAATGAGAACTTAATTTCTTACAAATAATATTTACAGAACAAATTCATGTTCTTGATGATTGGCTGACAGTGCATCGTAGTATAACCTTGGCTGATTTCCGTCTTTCTTAACCGGTGCACAGGACAGTCACCTGCAGACAGTGACGATACCAGAGGCTGCATATATACAATTACGACATAGACCTCCTGAAGATGAGCAGGGCAATGCTCGAAACATGCAGAGGATTTTGATAAATGTATTACATGTACATAAACAAGAATTTTGTGCATCAAGTTGGAAATCAACCAAGGAAATTCATGTTCTTTCTGGTGTCCTTATATTCTCAGTTCTGTGTAAGTTCTGAAGAGCTTTTTATTCAAATTTCCCACACATTCACCATGTTGGTTACAAACTGCATTTTTGTTATAAAAGTAGTGTTTTCCCTTGTTGACTTTCCTTTCTTGCTGCTACAATGTGCCGCTTATTTGCAAATCTTCAGTGATGTAAATGGTGTTGTTATATATTACTGACAGAATAACATAATATACTGCAATTATAATACAAAATTGATATGATATGTATAAATACATAATAAAACAATATAATTAATTACATAATAATATTCAAACACAATTTATTTAATTACAGGGATTTCATGTAATGTGATACCAACAAAGTACTTCAGTAAGGACTATCATCATATACCGATATCTATCCTTTTAGACAGCAACCAAATATTCATATGCAACAACATCCATATATATAGTGACAAACTTTACATAAGCAAGCAATAACATAATTAAGAATCCTGTTATCACATCGTATGCATACCATTATTGATTAATGAAAATTTATTACAGTGATTTAAAAAAACACCATTATCTCACTGAACATTCATAAATAAGTGACACACTTTACTGGCCAACAGAGATAATCAACAAGGGAAGGTAACACATTTATAACACAAACATCAGTTCTAACCAAAATAAGTATTAGCCAAATAGTAGTGTTCTCAATTTGACCAGCATAACTCTAATGCATCATACAAAACAAGTTTATTAAACATGACACATGCCTGTAAGCTGAGAGCAACCACTTCCTAAACCTTTTCCAAACACATTGAGTTTGAAATCTAACAGTAATTATAAAGCATTGCACTACAATTTATGGTAAACTGAAATAGCTGTGAACAGCTATGCTGCTTCCGACAAGTGAAACAGCCCAAGTGTAGTGCGTGGGGTCGTTTCAGATTCAACATAATGTATCAGGCTAGTTTATAACATCTGTAATGTTGAGAAGATGATAACAATTAGAGAAGACAATATTAATATTCAAAACAATTGCAGACTTTTCTGTATCCTGTTTATGCTATTGAAAACCCATTCTAACATAATTCAAAGTTCTGACACCACTAACACAAAAGTCTTATCTGTGGTTCATATCAACAGCCACTTCAGTCAATGCCATGCTACGGTATTTCTTCAAGATCCATTTTAATACAATTCTTTGCAACCCAGCATGACTTTTTATGACAAAATTAAAACTTTATGAAAATTAAGTATCCACTTGTATTACTGCATACTCACCAGACTTCAGTGCGACAACTGTACACCCACAACTCATCTGTGGCATGGCTTACACTGTCGCTCTGGAATGTGGGCAATCGCAACCCATGGTTCTACCAAGAGGAATGTGTTAATGAGTGCAAATTCAATTCAACTCACACACAAGATAATATAATATCTATGTTACACCCAAACTCAGAGCATTCTGCACATTTCTGACAGTGACTCATTCATTACACTAATACTAAGTTGGACACCGTTCAGTCTGGCATACTTCACAATGAGATGTTCTGGGATGTGGCACCGTGCAGTGCAGTGCAGTACAGGGTACTGCCACCTACAAATACATGGCCTCACAATCAGACACTCATCCACTACTCAGCCTTGAGAAAACCTCTGATACAAGGTTTTGGGCCTCTGTCTTTTTCCTCATCATTCTAACAAAAGATATTTTTATAGTTTCATTCTTATATCTGTGGCAAAAAAATGGTACAAACTCAAACGTTTCACAGAGTAAACCTCTTATGATATGGCAATAATGAACGTCGAAGACAACTGCGTTTACTTAGCACCAGCTTAACATTTCAACTATACTGCAACTATCTGTGGTAATATTTACCATGTATCCGCCCCACACAATCATGTGGTCCTTATATACAACAGATATGTGCCCACTTCTTCGATTAGTTCTAGATTGCACTTGCATCAAATCCATACCATTCTGTGCCATTATGAAGCATATAAACCGCAACGACACAGAAATACTATACACTGACAAATATAACCTACGGCTAAAGAAACTACGCCATTATTAACATAAACGCAGAATTATTTATCCAGTACTGAAATTCCGATCACAAACTCCCACGTTACCGCAAACCACATGTTGGCAAACCTGACATTTGGGCGATTTCAAGGATTCAATTCTATCTCCGCAATATACATACGTCTTTGACAATTGCAAAGAACTGTCATCCGTGGTGTCCGCAACTATCTCCGCTGCGTTCTCTGATGTATATCATTCATCTCTTTTACCGAATAGTGTAGTGTGCCTATATAATGCAAATGAAAGCAGAGTATCAATCCCACAAAGAATCCCATCGGCTGTCGCGAGCGACTGGTTTACATCATGGATTTGGCATTCGGCAGGGATTGGTTTGCCCGTCCAGACTCCGACTGTGATGAGTCATGGTTTGCCGCAGTTTCAGACTACAGTTTTGTACATTGCTTATTTCTTATTCTCAGCTCTACATGTTTCCATATCGTACAATAACTTTGTAGAGTTCGTCCACATGTTCAACGCAGGCACCTAGCCAAGGGGGGTGGGGGTGCAAATAATCTGCATGCACGCACTAGGAAATTGTAACATATCAAAGACAAACTGACACTGAAATTGTAACATATCAAAGACAAACTGACACTGTCGCGTACGTAGTCTTATTCAGATCTTCTGACCAAGCAAGCAAGCCATAAACAATGATGTAATATGACGAAAGAACTGGCTGTAAATACAACGCGTGCCTAAGCGTACGAATAATAGTCCTTGACCGTCTTGTAACCTCAAATTTCTGCAACGTGACGCCAGTCGACCATGTAACGTGCCCGATTCTTGGGGAAATAATGGTTTGATGAAGAATGTTATTATGACGAGTTATGTAAATTAATTCGTCGCGATTCCTTATGTGCACGAGCCCGTGGATAACAAGTCCTACTAAAGGCTTCAAATGATTGTGGCATGCAACGTCGGTGACAGATTCAGTGCATCATACCGGGGGCGTAGCCACGGGGGGTTTAAGAGTTAAACCCCCACGAAACTCTTGACTCGCAGCCACTTTCGTAGGATTTACTGTGGAGCGGCAAGTGAGCTCCGGTAAGGAAATATTACACAGTCGATCCATGACAAGAGTATAACTACGACTGACAGTGAGCGGGAGCAGCGAACGGTAGATATGTAATGGGCTGGTACATAAAAAATGCGGAATCTTTCTAGTGAGAGAACTATAACGAAAGCGTGGGTGCGTAGGTTAAAGTGCTAGTGACATCAACTTCTGGGAATCATTTCGTCTGCAATGGCCCAGAAGCTTCCACGTGACCGTTCTGTTGTATTGTGGTCACATTATGTGATCCACGAAGCACATTCCTGTTATGTATAAGCTCGCTCGTTCTACAAAAGTGTGAGTATAATGTAACATACAAACTCTATGGAGGAGAGTCTTTCTTGAGAAGCTTGGAGGTCCTCAGTCACGTAATTTCCCGCACTTTATGTAACCCGAAGGTTCATTACCGCATCCACAACAGCTCACCATCTGCTCCTGTCCTGAGCTACATCAATGCAGTCCGTGTCCCCACACCACTTCTTGATGATCTTTATTAATATTATCCTCCCAACTATGCATAGGCCTTCCAAATGTTCATTTTCGCTCAGGTTTCCCCACCAAAATCTCATATGTACCTCTCCTTTCCCCCATATGTGTTACATGACCCGCCCATCTCATTCTTCTTGATTTGAGAACCCGAGTGGTATTTGGTGAGAACATATCATAAAGCTCCTCATTATGTAGTCTTCTCCACTCCCATTACCTTGCCCCTCTAAGGTCCAAGTATCTTCCTCAACACCCCATTCTGAACACCATCAGCCTATGTTCCTCCCTTGATATGAGCGACCAGGTTTCACACCCATATGAAACAACAGGCAAAATTATAGTCCTGTAGGCTATTATTTTAATATTTATATTTTTGGATACGGAACCAGAAGATAAAAATTCTGCACTGTATGATAGAAACAAGCATTCCTTAACTTCACTGTGCTGTTGATTTCTTTGCAAATGAAATTCTGATTTGTTAGGGTTGTTCCAAAATATATGAACTATTCCACCTTTTTGAAAAAAATTTATTACCAATCTTTACATTGCAATTCTGTCCTGCATTCTGCTCATGAGACATCGACACATTGTTTTCTAAGCATTTACTTCTAGACAAAATGCATGTACATGCAAGGTGTTTGGTACAATGGTGTGCAGCACATTACACAATTAGAGTGCTGATTTTCTGGTCCTGACACAGTATGTGTACAACACAGCATTACATATATGTGTATAAACGCATGTACAGCAGTCAAAACTAAAATTATACAGAACTGCAATAAGACCAATAGTGACTTATGCCTCAGAAACATGGGTATCGAAAGGAGCCATAATTCAGAATTTATTAGTCTGTGAGAGGAATATCTTAAGAAGAATGTTTGGGCCCACAAAAGAAAACCAAATATGGAGAATCAAAACCAATGAAGAATTGGATAAGCTGATAAAACACAAAAATATAATTAATCACATCAAAGCTCAAAGACTAAGTTAGTTTGGTCACGTACAAAGGATGCCAGATACCAGAACAGTTAAGAAGATATTTAATTGGAAACCTCTAACCAAAAGATAACAAGGAAGACCGAAGTATAGATGGGAGGATAACATCACACAGGATATCTGCCAAATGAAGATAAAAAACTGGAAAGCCTGCGTCCAGGATCGAGGGAAGTGGAAAGAGGTCGTTGAGAAGGCCAAAACTTTCAACAGGGAAGTTCAGCGCCTGGAAGAAGAAGATAAATGCATGTACATATATGCACCCACTATGTTCATGGTCTAGCTATGGGCATGGCCTCAGGAGAAGCCACAGGAACAATGAAAAATCTCTGTTCATCTCTACAGTTTCTGAAAATCTGGCTGCAGTACTGCCTGATCACTTTGCTCATGTCAGAAACCCCCTGTCCTCAAAAAACTAAGACAGATTGGTGTGGACTTGATTGTTCACTGCCATTGTGAGAAGAGAGCACTTGCAGGCAATATGCTGGATGCATAATTTTAACACAAGTCACATGGACCACGGCAGCTGTGGGGTTTCCCAGACCACCAGCGCAGTCATAGTGAGGGTTCCCATAATAGTTTTAAAGAAAATCAGCACATTCTCAGAAATATGTACTAAAAACTTGGGACATTTGGGGAAAAATGGGGACAATTTAAAAAATTAGACAAGCTGCCACTCATAGCTATGTGAGTGCTTGACGACAACTTCGTACCCTTTTGCAAATGCACATTCATCATATTTTGATCAACACTAACCGGATCTGAAAATAAGTTGTGGATTTGCACAGCAATTATTAAAGGACATTAGTAAGGCAGACTGTATAGCACACACAATCAACGGCATGCTGTTTGTGCACGATTCACCAGATTTGTTGTTCGTCACTACTTACATGACACAATTTCACAGCTGTGCCAACTTTACCAGACAAATGCCTGATTGATTTGCACGAACACATCTAAGACACCAAAGATAACAAAAAAACTGAACTCGCAACCCCTGGAGCAGGCTGTGGGAAATTGCATTCTTCTAGTGATGTAAATGCAGAATCTAGCAAATCAACAAATGGCACGTTTGAGCAACCAGAAAAATGGTCATGGGACATTCCTTCTAAAAAGCAGGAAAGTCCCGGGAAAAACAGGACAAATGGAAACCCAGTCATAGAGGTGAAACTTTTGCAAACACGCATAATTTTATTCTCACCCGCACTGCAGTAAATATCACCAAAGACAGGACAATCAACAGACACACAATGAGGAACTATGTTGCACTGACTGCAGGGTTAGGTTAGGACTGCAAGGTGGACAATGAAACACAAGACATGTAAAAGTAAGGCACTTTATTGTTCTCAATACTTAGTAATAATTTATTGATATTTAATAGACAAAGTAGCAAGAGGCCACACCCAAGCAGCCTGCCCCAAAATATTGGCCTTTCTGTTACGTGCATCTCTACCGTCAGTACAAAATGGAAGGATCCATTACAGACTGCAAAGTTTAGTGCAAACATGAAGACACCGAACACTACGATGTAAAGGCTGGCACTACTTTGCGTTATGGAGGCAACAAGTTGGAACGGCAGCTAATGCTGACAAGGCGTTTTACCTTCAAGTAAAAGGTAAAGCAATCCCATTATAGGCCTGGACAGACCCTGAGGGTTCCAGGAGGTTGAGGCTCCCAAATTTCAAGACAATCGGCACATGAAGGTGGTAAGGTTGTCAGCCCTACGCACTGACCACCTTTACCCCCAGGAAATATTCCTGGTACTCATTTCAAGTTTCATTAAAATTCGGCAAGAATAATGGGTACTTTACATGAAGATTCCTGTAAATTTATATCTCTTAGAATGAGAAATGTTACAGAAAAAAGTTGTAGAGAAAATCAACACACATATTTAAATTTCAATAATTGTGCCATTTATGGGGTAACATGGAAGAATACGGTACAGCCATGCAGGCCACAGATGACAATACAGTACCACGTGGTAAAGGTGCAATTTGCTTGCTGGATAACTGAGGCAAGAATAGACATACACACTCAGAATATGTAACACTTACTGCTTTTCCACAGCAACAATGGTTATGCAAACATGCCTCAATGTTACATGATATGTACACTGCCTGTCTTGTTAACGTAATACCAGTACTGTATTAGCCTGATGTGTATTAATTTCAACAGCTACAAATGTTCATATCCTTTATTTTACATTCACTCTAAATGGTGCGTTCAGAAACACAAAATCCAACACTGCACTGTACATAACATGTTCAGCACAGTGTCAGTCTCTGCTTCTGTTCATGAAGACCATTTGCTTGCTGTCCTTTATTAACAACACACATCATACCACAAAGAGCTGCTGTTACATTTAGGTACAAAGGCACTGACAATACAGCAGAATTCCTGTAATCTGGCACCCACAGGACCAGAGAGGCATGGGATTATCAAGTATTCCAGATTATCAGACAGTAGCTACAGTGATCTAAGTTCCTGCAGATACAGTACTTGTTCTGTACAACTTGTCAGAGGAGTATTCCATTTGGAAATCTCTGTCAGCTGCTGGTTCAGGTGCACAAGGGCCCCTACTACATTTCCTGAAGTCTCTTCAGTTTTCACCTGGGATGCTGAAGGACCGGAAGACTGTGCATCAGGAATCTTCATAGCTGAAGTTTATGGAGTAGGAGACAAGAGGTCAGGAGACTTCTGATACAGAGTGGACAGTTGTGCACTAGATATAGGCAGGGAGACAAGTGTGCAGAGGCTAAGCTGATAGCAGGAAGCTAAAACATGGGGCAACGCAGAATACATGACATATGACATTCTTGCAGCAGTGTTCTGTGATGTTAAGCTGTGCAGACTGGCAAACAGTTACCAGTGTTTCTTTAAAGGATCATAATGGCTTCATCTTTGGGGCAGTGCCATGTCAACTGACATTGTGACAGACTGCAGTGACCCTGAAGATGAACACATTACCATCCTTCAGAACATCAGTAACTGATCACCAACTGACACAGTGTTAACAAATCAGACGACTTGAATCTTGAGTAATGAGACTCATTAGCACGGAACTCAACACCAAACATTCTCAAAAACTGAAATATAAACAAACAGGTAAAAGGTTTCAGAGCACAGGCACCACAAAATGTTATGCCAGTGTTGTACATTGCTGACGGTACAAGAGCAGCAATGGGCAGGCTGTGTGTACGCCGGTACTGTACATTGCTGACAGTACAAGAGCAGCAATAGGCAGGCTGTGTTACACCGGTACTGTACATTGCTGACGGTACAAGAGCAGCAATCGGCAGGCTGTGTGTACGCCGGTACTGTACATTGCTGACAGTACAAGAGCAGCAAAAGGCAGGCTGTGTTACACCGGTTCTGTATATTGCTGACGGTACAAGAGCAGCAATGGGCAGGCTGTGTTACGCCGGTACTGTACATTACTGATGGTACAAGAGCAGCAATAGGCAGGCTGTGTTACGCCGGTACTGTACATTGCTGACGGTACAAGAGCAGCAATGGGCAGGCTGTGTTACGCCGGTACTGTACATTGCTGACGGTACAACAGCAGCAATGGGCAGGCTGCATTCATGTAGCCTCTTGCTGATGTGATCCCTCCCAAAACCAATAACTAACAATTTTTGGTAAGTATTAAGACACTTGGACATCAAACGAGCCAAATTCAATAGATTCCTCTAAGCACATATATTTACACTACTTGTTTGATATCTCAGCAGGTGACTAGCACAGCTAGCATATTTATGTATTTAAAATATTTCTGTAAATATCCGTACCTTGCCATTTGTTTTATGAACATCTCATATTGCAAACATACTGTTATTAGGTACATGTCAGAAACAAGGCACAGTATATCTGTATATATATGTGTGTATGTGTGTGTATATATATAAGACAAGACATAAGATTACCTTAAGTACAGCAATAAGATAAACGATCTCATTTCAAAACATCTCTTTAAAATCGCCAAACATCACTTGAACTTGCTGAACAGTATAAGTACGATATGCCACCTGAGATTCGTAATCACACCTCATTTCTGATTTATATCAAAATCGTAGGAAGAAAAATATATGAACATTATAACAAGTGGATGTGTGTTGTGACAGCAACAGCACAAAACGTTGCAGGCTTGGTTTCTGCTGCTGTGACAATCATTCCGCTGCCTTCTTGCTAGTTGGGACTCTTGGGTACAGCTGCAAACAAAATGTTGCCAAGATAACTTTCTTGTTGCAGAATTATCACGAATCTGATCTTTTTTCAACAGGACAGATTTACATTGCACATACAGTGGATGGACAAAATAATGGCAACACTAGACAACATACAACAATAAAACTGTTTGTGTTGGCTGGACTGAAAGAACATTAGTTATGAGTACCTTTCATTATTCTGTTTGTTTGTTTGTGCTGTGTAGTGCCAGTGTCAGTGCATTACAGATTGTGCTTGGTTACAGTTCGTATGAAAGTACTGCACAATGTGAGACTGGTCAGATTTTCAAACAGGACAGGATGTTGGTGCGCGTTTAGCTGTAGCGTCTGTGACCAAACGGCCACTTCACTAGGTGTATCCAGAGCAGCAGTTCCCAAGGTTATGACGACATACACAGATCATGGGAAGACATCATCAGCTGAGAGCAGCTGTGGCCGAACACCAAAACTAAGTGAAAGGGATCGCCGTACATTGCAGAGGATTGTGTCTAAAATTGATCATAGAACTGCTGCAGCAAAGGTGACAACAGAACTCAGTATTCACCTGAGGATTCTGTTTGTACATAAACAGTCCGACCAGAGCTTCACAAATCCAACAGCAACAATAAAAGGTGAAAAAGATGGTGTGACGATAAAACCTGGATGTCTGGTGATTGGAAACGTAACATGGTCAGGTGGGCTGCTCTTCACATTTTACCCAGCATCAGGCCAAACACCCAAGGAAGCCTAGAATAATGAACTCCTGGTTCCAACTGTGAAACATGGAGGTGGATTTGTGGTGATTTGGGCAGCAATATCTTGGTATTCTGCTAGTCCTGTGATTACTCTGAATGATCGAATTACTGCAAGTGACTACATGGACATTTCAGGTAACCAAGTGCATCCTGTGGTCCAGATGTTGTTTCCTAACAATGATGCAGTTTTCAAGATGACTATTCGCCCAACACACAGCCAGTGTTCAGTCCAGGTATAAGCAGTATGAAAATGCACTTCGTCTCTGACCAGCACAATCGCCAGACTTAAATATCATTGAACAACTGTGGTCAGTTAAGACAGTAGGGTGAGAAGCAGAATCTGTCCTGCATAATTTCTCAAGCAGCTGATGTTCTTCAAGAAAGTACAAGCTGTATTACAGGCAAATGGTGGCCCAAGTCTGTACTGATAAAGAAAGGAATACCTTCTGCAACTGCTTCCATTATTTTGTCCATCTCCTGTACTTCTTACTTCTGTGGTCAATATACTGCACGGTGCACACATTACAAGCCACCAGTCACTCTGTCATGCTGCACATGTACAATATACTGCACGGTGCACACATTACAAGTCACCAGTCACTCTGTCATGCTGCACATGTACAATAAACTGTTACTAAGCAGCATGCACATTTTCAGGCTTCTTTTCTTCTTCTGTTTTATCTAATCCTCTAACAGTAGTTCAACAAGCACCCTGAATGTACAGTATATGTTCAATGGCTACACTTGATTAAAGCCCTCGTGTCTGGGACAACAATGCTCTTCCTCAGACCAGTCCCATAACAGAAATACCTTAAAAGATGTATTCAAACAGACAATTTCCCACAAGACCACGTTTTATTATTTTCCACATGTAACTACTTCAGTTTCATGTAAGCAATTTCAAATTTCTTTTCAGTCTACGTACTACGGACCGGAAATATCCTGCAATGAAGACATTAATGTTTTCCTTACTGCTGCAATACCTCAAGTTTCCTGTTTCAGTGTGTGCCAGGGGTCCTTTCCCTAGGGACAGAGCAGCCCAGGTATTAAGTAAAACAGCTTATACAGAAAAATATACTGCTTCATGAGACAACTCTACTGATTTCAGTCTACGAAAATATCATCAGATAAATGGTTACAATTCTGTGAGGTGAGAAGAACGTAAAACCAAGAACATTTCATTGCATTCCGTCGCTGTACAATTCAGATCACATCTGAAACAGGCCACAGGTAAACAGGGGGCTGCTATGTCGATATCAAAGGTAACACTTTGTCATAACACAATGACAAAATTTAAAATTAGAAAAGCAGAATGCAGTAACACACAACACATTTTACAGAACCAGAACTTTCAAAAGCACATACCCCAAGCAAGTTCCGTGGAATATAGCCCTCCTGGTCACTGAGTCGAGACCACCACCACTCTCGTTCCCACTCGTCCCCCTTACGAAGCACAATCAACTTGTCCCCTTCCTTGAAGCTCAGTTCATCTGAGTTATGAGCCTCGTAGTCATACACAGCGTACACGACACCACCGTTCAGGATTCCGAGCTTCTCCTGAACACCTGCAAACACAGACGATCAGAAGCAATTTGGTGTAAGATTAAGGGGGGGCAGGGACATAAAATGTAAATTTTAATATGAAAACTAAAAACAAAATGTACAGAACCTTAATACGACTGACCAACTGCATTACATGGCAGTGGCAGCCGGGCAGCATTGCAACAGGTGACGAGGCTAAGGTGAGAAGATTCAAAAGAAGGATTCTCAAGAAAATTTATGGCCATTTAATATCAATGGCATATGGCACATCAGGTACAGTCAGGGAATTTTATATGCAGCATATGGCACATCAGGTACAGTCAGGGAATTTTATATGCAGCATATGGCACATCAGGTACAGTCAGGGAATTTTATGTGTAGCATATGGCACATCAGGTACAGTCAGGGAATGTTATATGTAGCATATGGCATATCAGGTAGCCAGGGAATTTTATGTGTAGCATATGGCACATCAGGTACAGCCAGGGAATTTTATATGTAGCATATGGCACATCAGGTACAGTCAGGGAATTTTATGTGTAGCATATGGCACATCAGGTACAGTCAGGGAATTTTATATGTAGCATATGGCACATCAGGTACAGTCAGGGAATTTTATATGTAGCATATGGCACATTAGGTACAGTCAGGGAATTTTATGTGTAGCATATGGCACATCAGGTACAGCCAGGGAATTTTATGTGTAGCATAAGGGACCAGATATAATAAAAGTGGTAAAAGCCAGAACAGGAAGGTGGATGTGATGACACCTTTTATTATCAGTACATATGGACCTTCCATGAAACTAACCTTTACAGTGGCAGAAAATAAAAGAAAGGAACAGCAGCTTCAGTGAGATGAATGGGACTGTGAGGTTGGCAAGTCTGGTTTCCCCACTCCCCTCCTATGTGCTGATCACTTGCAGCTAGTCGAGTTTCGTCTTTCATTATGTGAATATCACTGCTTTCAAGTTTTATGGGATAAGACTCACTCACTCACTCACACTCACTCACACACTCACTCACACTCACTCTCACTCACTCACTCACTCACATATTTGCACTTTATTAAAAAAAAGTGTAATGCTTTTTATGCTTCTTCGAATTATTTTACTTTTCATTACTGGCATTCTGTAGGCTCTCGGTGCCAAGTGGGGGGTTTAAACATAAAAGGGGGTTCTGATGTTTGTGGCAGTATTATTGGTCACAATTAATCACAAATATTGGGGCAGTACTGAAGTTACAAACACGCTGAATGTACAGCTACACAGCAACACCAATTACAACTGTAAACATACTGTACCTTTGATATACATATTTATTATAATAAACAGCACTATTTACTGACTGATTATAACAAACAGTGCCAACTGTAACAGACACAGTCCACTAACATGCAAATGGAAGTAGTCATGATGAAACACAAGGTTCCAGAGTGTATCGAATTAATCTCACAATGATAAATGGTGCTGTGAGCATGAGATTTTGTATAAAGCAAGAACAAACATGGTGTGTGTTATGAATAGGTAGGAATTTGCCTGTACAGCCAGTATGTTTTGTCAGCATTCAAAGCTCATAACAAAAGAGTTATGATAATTTTATACGTGTGTGTGTGAACGTTTCAATATGTGAACATTTATGAAATGAACAGCTAAAGCTTCAAACACAAAAATTAAGGTGAACTATACACAAACATCCAGTCCATACCACGCAGTAAACACACTGCATCTTGGTTATAAAAACCAGTCAGCTAATGTTGCATAGGGAAATAATCGCTGTTTGTTCTCAGATCCACACAAAACACATAAATACACTGTGTGGGCAGAATGTGGAATTGCTGAATGTTAAACTGGTGGTACATATAGTGACTGCTGTGTGGTACATATAGTGACCACTGTGTGGTATATATAGTGACCACTGGACTTTTAAATGGGTAACATATACCTATTTTTCATTCAGCCTCAAAGCAATGTTACTGGAAGCACAAATTTTTGTCATAAGAAGACTTTTCAGTAAGCTGTCAACCCTGTGGCTATGAACAGCATCCTATTCCTCAAGAATGTAAGAACCCACGTTATTGTGGGGGCAGTGACCTACTGTAGAGATATTCAGAGCAACCATCGAAGCCCTCTTCATCTTCTTCACACTTCTCAGCTGCTGTCTCATGGTCAGACAGAGTTGTGGCGAAGATACATGCCCCGTGTTCTACCAGGAAGCGAACCATTGCAAGATTGTTGCAAGAGGCTGCACAGTGCAATGGAGTCCTGTGAACAAGCCAATAAAACAACATGAATGCTCAGCAAACAGTGCGAGAAACTGAAATCCCACAAGACTCATTACCATGTGTTAAAATAACACAAAGCTCTCCAAGGGAAATGGCTCTATGCAAGTTGAATTCAGCCTGCACCTTCACACCCAAGCCCTCTATTATATATATTAATATTATCCTTCCATCTACGCCAAGGTCTAGCCCACATACTCTCAATCTATACTCTGCCTTTAGGTGAGGGACAGAGCCACATAAAAATTTTAGTTTGTATACTTTAACTTACAGAGAGAGAGAGAGAGAGAGAGAGAGAGAGAGAGAGAGAGAGAGAGAGAGAGAGAGAACACCTGGAAGATCTACGTATAGATGGGTGAATAGCATTAAAATGGATCTCAAATAAGATGGGAGGGTATGAACTGTCACCATCTGGCTCCGGACACGGAATGGTGAAGGAACTATCCGCTTCTCAACACAGACTCTGCTCCATTGAGTTCTGACAGTGGACAGTGAGTCCAAGCAACATGATGGATGGACACGATGCCATGTCATTGTGTGAGCTGTGCATGATGTTCTGATGGACTGCAGTGCATTCATTGTCATGCATCAAGCAGATGAATGGACTGTTTCAGGCATGACAGTCTTTTGAAACGTTGGTAACCACGGTCCATTGCCACAGCATCACACTGCACCACAGCTGAATGACTTTTAATGTTTCTGAAGTTAATTGTCTTGTGGGAAGTGGCCTGCTTTATTTCATTTGATTTTTATCTAAAAGCCAGGGATGCTCCATGAAAAAGTCCGTCCCATAATCAGCCAAGTACAGCTGTCCCACAGTGATCAGCGTATCACTTCTCACAATCTTGCCAATACACACTGGGTGAAGAAACTAATATGTTTCAGCACAATTCATCACTCCTCTCTAGACTTCTCAGGACGCTGACCCTTCACACTAAAATATCATTTTGTTCCCAATACGAACTGCCTATAATTTTTGCATAGTTTAAATCGGAAACCAGTCTTCCAAAAAAATGCGTGCAAGCAGGAAAATTAATTTCTTGTTTTAAAGCCATTAATTAATACATTTTAAATGCTGCTGCAACTTCTCTTTTAATTGTGGAAAAACGGAAATTCCTGCAATCCGTCACATTTCCAGCCTTCAATAACAAACTACTGTATATGATATCTGAAAGTTTCTACTGCAGTGTATTTGAGGACTCGTGTCTTCTAGGATGTGACACGGTGTCTTTGGGTTAGTGTCTCCCAGTATTTCAGGGGAACGTTCTTTCATCTGCAGTAAGTCCATAAAAAATGGCTCTTCTGGCTTATATTTTTGGACTCCTCGATCCTTAAAGACAAAGGCACTAAGTCGCTTTAGAACATCAGCAACAACTAACCTGGTGACACAGCATCACCTTTCACCTAGTGACACAGCATCACCTTTCACCTGGTGACACAGCATCACCTTTCACCTAGTGACACAGCATCACCTTTCACCTGGTGACACAGCATCACCTTTCACCTGGTGACACAGCATCACCTTTCACCTAGTGACACAGCATCACCTTTCACCTGGTGACACAGCATCACATTTCACTGGGTGACGCAGCATCACATTTCACCCGGTGAGGCAGCATCACATTTCACCCGGTGACGCTGCATCACCTTTCACCTGGTGACACAGCATCACCTTTCACCCGGTGACACAGCATCACCTTTCACCTAGTGACACAGCATCACCTTTCACCTAGTGACACAGCATCACCTTTCACCTGGTGACACAGCATCACCTTTCACCTAGTGACAGCATCACCTTTCACCTGGTGACACAGCATCACCTTTCACCTGGTGACACAGCATCACCTTTCACCTAGTGACACAGCATCACCTTTCACCTGGTGA
>Ga0268261_10001326_pt1 | contig 16870 bp, 10 predicted proteins | sample TergutNc150P1_FD_190353 | JGI IMG/M metagenome (GOLD analysis project Ga0268261, IMG submission 190353) | Nasutitermes corniger P1 segment gut microbial community from laboratory colony in Florida, USA - Nc150 P1 (SPAdes) (version 2) | ecosystem: Host-associated > Arthropoda: Insects >...
GGAGGGGGGGGGGGGCTCCCTCCTGGGGACCCTGAAGGATATTTAGAAAAGTCTCTGAGACAGGTATCTCTCTACACAGGGGCTCTGCTTTTGGGGAACCTGGAGGAGGGATCATCTACCAGGGACTTTGAGAGTAGAAAAGGCTCTAGAGATGGGCATTTCTCTTTATAGAGGCTCCGTTTGGGAAACCTGGAGGCGAGCATGCTTGCTGGGGACTTTTGAGGGTTGGATGAAGGGGCTCTGTCTCCACCCCTCAGGAGACTCCACTGGGGGACCTGGGGGAGGGGTCATTTATTGGCTAACCTGAAAAATGAGGTATTTGAGGGATATATTAAATGACCTGCAGGCAAGGGGGCTCTGCAGACGGGGCGTCTCTCTCTATGGGAGCTCTGTTAGGGGAACCTGGAGGGGGGGGGGCTCCTTGTTGGGGACCCCGAAAGTTATGAAAGGAGGGCTCTAGGGACGGGAACCTCTCTATATGGGGGCTCTGTTGGGGCAACCTGGGGTGGGCTCATCTACTGGGACTTTAGGATATGGCTGAGGGGGCTATGGAGATGGAGTGTCTCTCTCTGTGGGAGCTCTGTGAAGGGAACCTGGAGGGGGCTCCCACCCAGGGACCCTGAAGGATATTTAGAAAAGTCTCTGAGACAGGTATCTCTCTACATAGGAGCTCCGGTTTTGGGAAACCTGGAGGAGGGCTCGTCTACCGGGGACTTTGAGAGTAGAAAGGGCTCTAGAGATGGGCATCTCTTCTTATAGAGGCTCCAGTTGGGGAACCTGGAGGAGGGCTTGCCTACCGGGACTTTGAGGGTTGGACGAAGTGGCTTTGTTTCCCTCCCTTGGGGGACTCCATAGTGGGGGCCTCAGGAAGGGTTCCTTTATTGGGGAACCTGGAAGATGAGGTCCTTGAGGAATACATGAAATGCCCTGCGGTCGGGCCTCCCACTATATAGGGGCCCTCTGGGGAACCTAGAGGGGGTACGATCGTCGGGCTTTTTGAGGGAAATTAATAGTATATCTGAGTACCTTCTTGTGTGCAGAGGCTATTCAGGATTTAAATCTGAGTGAGGCTTTGGCCTCACTCAGACAAATAAATTTGCGTTCCTTGTTTTTTGACCCGGAAGATAATAGGAAACTAAGTATGGGGGCCATCTGGAACCTTGTTAAAGGAAAAGGGTTCCTTTAATTTAGTATAGAATACGGGGCACAAAGGGCCTGTCTTAAGGCCTAGGTGCATCAGGCCCGGAAGGGCTCGAACCCATATATTATTCTATTCTATTCTAACAGGTCCCTCTGCTTCTTTATATTATAGATAAACAATAATCCAATGCTGTACGAAACCACAATCACATTGCGACTTTCACCAATTTCACACCTCATTATTTCCGGTTTCTGAAGAATAGTTAATGGTACTTGATTATGCATCTTACAATTTTTAGAAACCATTATAACAGTTCACTGGGTTCAGAAATTCCAGACGACACACACTAAAACCAGGAAATCAATACAAGCCTTTAATGTCATTGATGCCAAATTTTCAAGACTTGGGACCATTTTCCTCAAATGCTGAAATATCATAAATGTCTGGAGTATGAGTTTCTGGACTGAAGAAACTGTACTGTAAAATACTAAACACTGAGTCAGAATGGTATGTTATTAAACTGATACATACATTGGACATTGTCCACAATCTTGTTTTGGTTGTACGGGCTCATTCCACAGACTGGGCCTCTCCAGAAAGAGGTGAAAATGTAAAAACTACTAAGGTGGGCCGATTAGATGGAGTTAATATCTATTCCCACACACAAACAATGCACATTGTCCATCATCTCATTCTAGTTAAAGAAACATGATGTTTCTGAAAGAAATAGGCTCTGTTTCCATAAAGGTAAAGGTACAGCTGTCCCTGTGCATGTCATGAAGGCATATAGGAGGAGTAGAAATCAGGTGAAAATATGAACACTGCTGAGGTAGACTGTTTAGATGGAGGTAACCTCTATCCCCAGACACACACATACTGCACACTTTCCAGCATCACATTTCGGTTAAATAAAACAGCCACTTCTGGAACTGTATTGCATACATTGTGGACAACGCCACAACGAATGGTGCATAAACTTTATACTTGCATAGTAAGGAATTTCACAGTTATTGTGATATATGCAAATAACCTTCCAGAACTGTGTTTTCTAAATCTTTTACAACTTTTGGTTTTATTGCGTCTGTAAAAATTCATATCTTATAGGATACCTGCTTTTTAGAATTTTAATAATAATTTATCTGCACAACTGTGCAAGTATATGACATAATAAGTCAACAAAAATAACATATTATTTCCAGGAAAAGGGATGAGATTGACCAAATATGTCAGGAGGACTATGTGAATACATAAACTTCTGAAGGATTGTGTGTAAATGGAGGTGTTCATTCTGAATAACGTTGAGTTTTACAGAATAACCAAATGTTAGAGTCAAGTGGTTAGCACTCTGTTCCATAATCAGAAAGTGCTGGGATCAGATCTCAGCTTGAAGAACAGTTACACTGAATGAGACTTTCCATAGTTTACCTTAGTCCATTCAAGCAACAGTACATCCAATGAGGCCATGAAAACTACTGCCTTCTACAGCCTCTTCATTTCAATATTCCTTAAATGTCCTATCATTAAACATTATATTGTGTGAGGTTCTGAGACCACTATTATATAAACTACAAGTAAATCCATAATACTGACAGAGAACCTAAAGGAAGTCATGAGTTTGATTATATGAACAAATGCTCTTAAGACTGACCTTACAAGCAGCATGAACAAGAAATATTGTGAAACTGATTCACTACTTACTGTGTAGCTCAGACAATGTAAGTAATAACCATCAAAGTACACTTATGAGTATAACTGGTAACCTCTTAATCAGCACTCTGTCATGTTTTAGTCAACTAAAGACCATCATATGGGAGACAATTATAAAAGATATAGCAGACCCAATAAAATTCATATATTTTTGTTTTCTATATTGAACATATCTTCCATTAATACTTTGCCAACCAGATGGCCCTTTAATTAAATTCCCCAAACACACTTCAAATGTTCAACACCTCATTATATTCTTAGTTACAATTCGCTGTATAGATGATACCCCTGAACCCAATACTGCAGAAAGTTCATGAAGAGAGTCTAGTTGTTCCTAATTGAGTGGTATTTCTCAAAACAAGATCCTTTGTGAAGTGGAATAATGAAAAATTTACACATGTACCTTGTTTCACTTCATTTCCTATGTGCAGTACACATTTCACACTGCCTTGCAGGATACTACTTGCCCTCCCCACTAGCAACAATTTTTTCCAGTTTGTGTTTGCTAAAATCTGCCTGGGGAGTCCTGTTTAGGCCACCTTGTGTTGGTTGCTTCTCTGGCAATTGCCATTCATCAGAACTCAACTCATTTGGATTTTGGACTTTCATATATCTGGGAACTTGCTACCTCTTGCAGGAAGTTCTTGTATGTTATATCTTGTTTGTGTTTCATGTTTTGTACACAAAAATGCATTGAAGGTGCACAGTTTAACAGATACATTTGGCCATTTGACAGTTTTCCTCAGATCTGAGTAATAACTGAGGTACTTGTCTGTCCTATCTATGCCCTTCATGAATATACTGCATTGAACAAAATGTGAGGTTTCTTTATTTCCAAGTCAGTTTTGTCTTTCCTTCCTGTGTTCACTAATGCTGCACCATAAATCATGCTTTTCATTCGCACAAGTCTTTTGTCCGTCCACACTTGGACTATCATGTCACCTTCCCTCCAGAATGCTGACTGTCCTGTTTTCAAGTGGCTGGTTTCACGTTTAGGTCAGATGGAATGCCCCTTGTTAGTCTCACAGTGCCACAAGTCTTGCCTTTCTGTCTATCAATGTTTCAGCTGATCTCACACTATTATAAAAATGACTTGATAGATGTGATGATTCTAACGTAAGTTTCTGTCTAAAAGTGATAAAACTGTGTCCTCCAAATTCTGTCCCTCGGCTGCATATATCTACCGCCTCACACACCATTCTGACCAGCACTCCATATTTTATTTTCCCTTGATTGTATGTCCTAAATTTCAAGTAACCCCACTATACAATCATGGCTTCATCAAGTTACAGTTCTTTGGGTTGTAAACTGACTTGAATTTCTGTAGAAAATATTCATATACTGGCCATGTTTTGAATAGCCTCCCTGCATCTTGTGTTTCCTGGCTTGTTTTATCTTCACAGCTACCCAATTCACTACTTTCTTCCTCTTATTGTGTTTGGCACTCGAACTAGTGAAAATTTAGGAAAAGATCAAAATTTTTTAAGTGGAGGAGTTGTGGGGATGTCACTGTCACTGTTCAAAATATCAGGTTCACAATCATCAGACATCAGAATATGTATCCACATATAACTCATACAAAACATTGTCGTCTTTTATAACACTCCTACACAAAGCCATGGCATCTTCTGCCGGAAGTGACAAAAGAAAATAGAAAGGGTATTTGAATTTATGGTCACTTTGTTGTAATCTTATGGTTCCAAGAATGTGGGGTCAGGAAGGGTCTGCATGCTTGTAACTTGAGACCAAAAATCCTACTTCAAGGTGTTGATAACCTTGATACGGTAAGTGATAGAGAACAGGTGAGAAACACATGTATAGAATATTGTGTGTGAAAATGTTGCAATAAGTGACCTGTCAACAACAAATAGCATAGTATTCATGTCTTTATAGGTAAACCAACAGCAAAGTGTTAAAACTTTCTAAAACAGTACATTTTATTTAAATACATATTATGTCCTAATTTAAGTAATACTTTGTTTGCAGATCTGCAGTTGTAACTTTCTTATTTTCAAGTACATCCCACCTTAAAAAATTAATTTTGTTAAAATGTTTAGTTAGAATACACTAAAATCTCAGTTCTTACTAGGAGCAACGTTCATGCCATACACAGCAGCAAAGCAATTTAATGTTCCTTGCTGTATAATTTTCCAACATTTTAGGTTCTATGTGGTCCTGTATCCTATCCCAAATGATGGGATAATATTGTAGAATGAGCGAAGTCTGATTGATGGATCCATTTGAACACATAAGACATAACTTTCAAGTCTACTTGTAGACGGTTAGACACACAATTTTGACATATTATGTGAATACTAGCAAAGTACAAGTACAACTGGTGCGATTGCAGAGTGTTGAAATAAGAGACTACTAGAACGTCTCAAAAAGTCCAAAATGATGCCTGTAATGTCCATTCAGATACATCAGTTTATATAAGGAACAGGGAGAAGGGTCCGTGCTGTCATGTGGAACTACAGTTACATCATAGCTTCAGACAACTCATCCTACTTGCACTCCAACCCTTAATTTTAAAATGGATAAAGTATAAGCACTACCAGGTGCTGACCAGCTGTGATTATGATATTGGGTTAATCATTTTATGGACTGGATGGATCCACTAGCTTGCATAATCTTCTATTTCCTGCTTGGCAAAAATTCTTTTTGTTTGCTGATGCTGGAAATAACTGTATCTCAGTGTTTGTGCTGCATTAGATACATAACAACAGTCACTCCTATGTAGGAAACAGTAATATGTGACATCTCACCTGTTAAGGAAAAATAAGCAATAATAGTGCTTATTTTTAAGCAAAATTACTAAACTTTGCCTTATGCATTTATGTGTTAGTTATGCATAAACCTATCTATAATAATATATCTCATACACAGATCAGCAAAAGAAGCACTACTAAAATTAAGAAAAAATAGTTACTCAAAAAATATTAAATAGGAAAGCTTTAATACATGACAAGTTTAAATCAGAATGTAAATGAATGTAAACTTTGTTACCTCCGCTACAGATTATATAATTGTCTCTCTTCAACCATATGAAACACATTGCAGTATTAATAAACAGGGTACCATTTATACTGTTAAGTGTAATTAGATGATTATTATTTACAACATGAAATGCTATTTACCCGAATATATTGTACCCTTTTTTACCTCAAAATATCATCTTCAAAATTTACTGCAGAATATATTTATGCATATGCAATGCCATTTGGTAATTTTTCTAGAATCTACAACTGTTAATATTATTTACTGATATATAGCCTATGAATTTTATAAAGAAACAGCTATGAAATGTTTCCAAACAATTATAGTCTCCTGGGATGTGACAGCATATAGTTTGTTAAATAGGTAACAATGTTTTTGTGGAACCTGCCAGCTTAATCTTTGAAGTAAGAGAGTTCTTTTATCTTTAACATGGGGCCACAAAGTTCCTCTGATATTCTAGGAGACTGTTTCTTAGCTTCACAACTGTATATTACACGGACAGGTATTTGTTTCACTTAAAAGTTAGTCAATAAATGTAAAACAAATGCATAAACAAGCTATGACCAATTTAACCTTTCAAAGCTGAGGGTGAGCAATATATCTGGAAATTCATTCAATTCAGAAAACTATAGTAGCTTATTCTTAAAGTTACCTGAACACTTGACCATCGAAAGTTCTGTAATGACTTCGTCCCCATATGTAGCAGAATCCAGGATGTGGTAGATGCTGTACAACTGAAAATTCTGGTCTGCCTAATGTCCCAATATCAAGTGGCAAAACACCTCCAACAGAGTGAGACCAGTTCAAAGACTGGCTCCAACTCACAGAATTAATTGAATTCAGTGATCCATGGTGCAATGTTCCTGATAGAGCATGGCCAGGTAATATCTCAATACCAGCCTCTGGAACAACAGTAAAATATTAAGGCAGTGTACTCTCTTCACTTGCAGTTAACATTCCTGTTTTCTCTTAAAATTTTTACAACTGTTTGTACACTAGAGAAAACACTTTATTGGCAAAATACTATTAGGACAAGAGGTTCTTTTCTGCTATATACAAGAATTATGATGATGAGGTTAAAGATTCTCACAGTAGTGAACATTAAGGTTATGTTGTTACAGGATGTGACACCATGCAGTTTTGTAGATAGCTACCGAATATCTTCTGGGATGTAACACCACATTCTTAAATTCATTACTACCAAACTGCATGGTGTCACATTTCAGGACAGCATAATTTTAAAGGATGGTAATGGTCATGGTCATGGTGCTAATGATGGTGGTAGTGGTGCTAACAACAGAGTTAAACATATTCGTAACAGAGCTATAATATATCACAACAATTTTTTGCTGGTGTGTAACAAAGGACCTCTAACATAAAAAGTAATGATTGCTCACTACAGATCTTATATACAAGGGTAAGTCAGAAAGCAAGGTTCTCAATGTTATTCCTGTGAAAAACAAATGATCACAGCAAGCTGTTACTTTGTTCCATAGTGGTGCAATGCTTCATTGATATGCAGGAGGTATCTTGACCAGAACAAAATGACCATAACGAACAAGCAGACAATGGAAGAGACATACACTATTATCCCATTCCTGCAGGCACAAAACACAGAATACATAAACATCTACAGACAGACTGTCGCTGTGTATCGTGCAAATGAGATGTCCGCCCAACAAATATAGAAATAGTACCACAACTTTGCAAATGGTTGGGTGAATATCATGGATAAAGACCCAAGTAACCATCTATCAGTGTCTAAGAAGTTCATCAGTTACTTTAAATTTGTCCACCCCATGCATTGTTTGATCAATGTACTCAATTTATTTCACCAACCAAATGCACAATACATTGATGTTTATCAATAACACCAGTGAACTGGTGCAGATGGACAGACATGTATCACTGAAGCAGTGAGAGCCAGCAATCACTCTCACTGTCAGTGTTGAAGATGCTGCTGCTCAGCTATTGCAAAGTGTGCAGCATATGGATACTTATGTAAGTACTCTCAAACCAACAGAAGCTTAACAGTTTAACCACTCCACCAACCAACCTCACATGTAACAATGTTTTGGTCATGCATTGTAACTGGCAATAAGATGTGGGTGTACAACTACAGTCTGGAGAAAAAGACAGAATCCATGGTACAGAAACATTCTACATTGCTGGCAAAAAAGTTGAAGACAAGTGAGGGCACAGAAATGGTGATGGCAACAACCTGTTGAGATAGTCACAGGATCATTCTCATTGATTTCACGCTACATGGTGTTATGGTGACTGACTGACTGCCTATCAGATGACATTACGTTATAAGGAAATAAATCTATGTCAAGAGGCCTGGCCTGCTTACGTGAAGTGTGCCACTATGGCACAATAATGCTATGCGACATACTGGTCATACTGTCACTGCCTTGCCAGGTACCTGGCATTGGGAACATGTACCCCATCCATCACACAGCCCTGACTCAGCACCCTCAGACTTCTATGTGATGGCTAAACTGAAAAAAACATCTCCAAGGTCAGAAATTTCTATCTGGCAATACTGTCAAGGCCAAGGGTCAGCAGTGACTTCAAGAGATTTCTATCACCAGTCCTTGGAAAATCCCACCATACATTATGACCAGTACACCTGTAGACGTAAAATAACTATGTGGAAAAAAAAAGGCTGGTGCCCAAATACAACTGTGTGCTTTACTTGCCTCACTCCAAAATGACATGTAACTGTTTAACAGTTAACACAATGTAACAGTGTAGAAGACTTGAATCCATTTCAACACCTCAGTAAAAACCTCACATTGCACAACTGTGTAAACGTTTTTGCTGTACATTCCCATAACTGGGAAAATCAAGTTACAGATTTTCTTTAATATAGATTCAATTCAGACTCATTTTAGATTTCATTGCATCACAGTAGTAGTAGTAGTAACAGTAATGTCAGTGTCATTCTCACTGCTGTTATTGTTTCTATCATTATATTCAAAACCATGCTCACAATGTTTATGACCTGAGAATGCTCTTAATTTTCTTAATATAGTTATTCACAACGAACATGAAAATTCAACCAAATTTTTCATTATATAATTTTCTAAATTCCTCATTTATTTCACCTGTCAAGGGTCTATAAACTTCCCTTAACCATATGGGTTCCATGGGTCCAACCAGGTCCAATCAACCTACACCAAAAATCATTATGATCTTTTGTTTCTGACTACTAGTAAAACAAATTTTTTTTTTTTTTCCTGAAGTCAGTTCCTGCAGGTTCCAGTGTAGAACCAGCACAGAACATTCAAACAGACATACTGCACCCAGGTTATAAATGCAAAGGGTTAATAAAGTTACATTTCAATACTTCAATTTTATCTTCTACTCTTAGAGTACACGAGCAAAATAATACAAAATATTTGCGCCTTATTTCTTGTCAGCCTGGAATGTAAAAATTCTTACCAAACACACACTGTGGGACAGGAGCAGGCTGGAATGCTCCCACTGAGTATAAACACACATACTGCGAGGCAGGCTGCTCTTGAAAGTGAGATCCAGAAGGACAGCTGACAGTGCAAGTGACACTAGTATCAGATTCTGTGCATTTATAGCCTCCACTGAAACCCAGCTTTTCTGCGAAGCAAGCTGATGCAGCTGTGAAATAACAATGTGATCATTCTTCTGAAGGTACACCATTCTGAATGTACAAGAAGTAGTTTTTACTGTTACTGAAACCATTTCTTTACTGCCGCAGCAAACTACCTTCATTTTCAGACCAAATATCATGGCTAGGTATGTACCAATTCTGCTTCTAGATCATGACTGCTTCCTTCAACATCCATTCCAGTTCACTCTTCACTGACCATTCTACCACTCATTCCTACACAGGCTTAAGTACTCCTAACATCATTATATAAACTGAAAGTATATAAAATGAATTTTGGCTAAAACTTTCTCACTGCTGCCATGCAAAGCAATTCCATACAATTTGTTTAAATGTAAGGGTTTTTAAGATAAAGGGTTTGCTGTAATTGCTAGGCCAGTTTTCACACCCACGGCACACAGCAATCCAAAACGGCAGGATCACTCCAGTCAACAGTATGCAGTTACTTCACCATGAACAAACGACTGCTGGCATGAGAGGTCTACATTGCAACATATCATAAAATGCAACACTTTAATAAATTAAATGACCTCAAAACAGAAGCTTTGAGCAGCCTTTACCTCTACTTTCCCCTCTCCTACATAAACGAGTGGGGGTCAGCTACAGGCAGACCATGTGGCCAGGCATGACTGTGCACGGAGGAGGCAACAACATGTAATTCAAAAAGGAGCAAGGGGTGAAGGTAGCACCTTGAAATGGCAGTTTTGTCTGTTGTTTTTTGGCAGGAGCATATTTGGTGGTGGTTGTTTGATGGGCTGACTTGGAGCAATGACATGTGGTTCACTCTTTGGGTAGGTGTCTGACAGGAATAATAAGGTGTCTGCACCACACAGGTCTGTGTTTGTACATAACCATTTTTATGCTGTAGGATAAATGTTCCTGTATTAACATTACTACTATATATTACATTATATTATACTGTATTGCATTATTATTTTATGCTGTGTTGTTTTAGTATCATAGAACAGTAAAACTTCTCATAGCCCTCCTTCCCCTCTATTCATCTACGTCTTTTTTATTATGGTAAGTGAGAATAAGGCGCCAGCTCAATCTTCAGAAATATGTTCTTTAATCTTACAGTGTACACATTCATAAAGGAACCATAAAACTCACTTTCTAGGTAACAACCTTTTTTTTACTTCCTCATTCATTTTGGTGATTTAGAATAAATTAAATTGATTTTGTCTACAGTACATTATAAAATATCTTCAAAATCATTTTACTTACTATAAAGGGTCAATATAAAGTACTGAGCTGAAAACACATAGAAACAAGCATTAAATGCAAGTAAGTGAGAAAAGAGTTCAAGTTCCCACTCAGTGAGCATTATGATTAGTCTCCTGTGATGCTGTAATTTAGTAGTCAAGTAACAGTATTTCTGAGAAACCTACTGCATCCAAATACAGGGTTGCTCTACCCTGAAGAATGAGACAAAAGGTTCCTCTATAACATTGGTGCCTGACACATGACACAGTACTGTAATACCAAAGCAATAACTCAGATTAAAACATGCTACTGTGTTCAAAACACTGCACAAGAATTTGGTTTGCTGTGAGTCATGCAACCCTGAAGAAAAAGATGGCCAATTTCAACAAAACAAGGCATCATATTTATAATTAAAAAGACAAAGTCCAAAGCCCATTACACTGAAATAACTGGTATCAAATTCAAGATTTTCAGGACAGTGAAGACTTAGACTCTGGTTGTCTTGGGTTTATACAGTCTCAAATACAGTGACCTTGATGGTGGAGACAGCATTTTTCTCAATAACACTGGTGACCAGTTACATTATGATTTTCTGTCTTGATACTCTCTCAGAGACAATTACCTTCAGCATGGAGGCAGCAGGTTACAAGTATACAGTGTCATACAACAGATCAGAATCTCTAAATAAGTGACTCACCATACTGACATTGAGGACCTCTGAATTCTTGTGGGCACTGGCAAACATTGAAAGATAGGCAATTACCACCATTCTCACAAGGTGGTTTGCAAACAGCTGCAACAAGCAAATATCATACCACTTTCTTGTTATGCATGTAAAAGCAGCAAATCCAAACTACACCCTCTGCAATAAATTATTTTTTGAAGACTTCAGAAGGTTGGTTACATCGGGATCTATGATACAAACAAGAAAGACCACAATTGTGACTGATATTTTGGATAATGTCTGTTATCTCAGGCAAAAAAAAAAACCTGCAACATTTTGGAAAATGGATCTGCCTCTGTCTTAGGCAAAGAGGGGAAAGGGAAAAACCTCCTCTGATGGGACCATTAGAAACAGCTAGTCAAATTCCTGGACCTGGACTAGCATTTCCTAATGGACCCACCACAGCAGAATTTTCCCTTGTGAGATTCCATCTCAACACACTGACAGATCCAGCCTCCCACATACTGTGGGTATTTTAGCCTCAGATAATGGAGAAAGTCCAAAAATTCCATCACCACTAAAACCATATATCATTGTCAAAATCCTTTAGAGTTAAATTAAGAAAAATTGTTTTTCACTTAACTAAGCAGAGTAAGGTAGTGTACAGTAGATCAGGGCAGGAAGCACAGCAACTCCCGCACCTTGGCCATTTCCAATCTCTTGTGCACCTCATTGCTTAAGCATTCAGCAGCCCTGCATTGTGCAGGACCTTGCTAACAGAGATGTTGGTAAAACCACCTAGTTTCAAGAAATTATGGCCCAGGTGCCTAAATCTTAACACCACTTGTGCCTCACAGTCACATAGAAAATGTGAGGCCATTTCAAATGCATGTCTATGTCTATACACCTGAGAAGGTCTACCAGATCCAATTTAAATGCCTGACCTTTAAAATGACAGTGTCATGTTAGCAGCCCTGGCTTTGCTGGTTCTGCTCAATATGAGTAAATCTCCAGATCTTCTAGCAGAGGATCTTTCAATAAAGTCCATAGTCTGCTTTGGTCCACAAATGGACTGCCAATACTCCTTGTGTTTCCTGCTTTTACAGGCCCTGATTACTCCCCTAGCAACTTCTGCCAATATGCCAAGGGCAGGCTCAGTTCCTACAAGTGGATGTGTGAAGCCTTGTTTGGTTGACTGATCAGCTACTTCATTTACACCAATCCCCATGTGTTCCGGCACCCGTACCAGTTGGATCCTGTTGTTTTCTGCCAGTTTCACCAGAAAATAATGGCAGTCCCAGACTAATTTAGAATTTATCCAAAAACTTTCAAGGGCTTTAATGGCTACTTGACTCTTGGATATACCTGTCCCCACCTGTGTAGCTCTTTTCTATATTCTCTACTATACATGAATTAATGATGTATAATTCATCCTGGCATATTGTTGTGAGGAAACCAGAGCTGAAGTTATGCCCCCTTTTCAAGCCCCATCTACATACCCCAACACCATTGCCTTTGCTGGTCTTGGACCTGTCCACATACCAGATCAGACCCCATTTACTATATGGTTTGAATTCCTTCTTCCACACACACTTGTCAGGGAACTTGACTGCAAATGTCCTGTGGTATGCATATCTTGGTACCCTCTGTTCAACAAAAATCAAGTGGCCTGAAATTTTCTAGGTCCCAAACTGGAAGTCATGTGACGTACAGTTGCCATCATAATTCAAGTCATTTTACTTTCCCCATATTTGTGCATTCGTGGCGTTTCTCTGTCTTCCATTCATTACAATCAAGCACGCCGCATATATATTAACCACAGACACCAATATATTCGTTTAATTTGAGTTAAATCATGAATTAAAATTCATTAATTTTCCGAGGAGTGTGGCTTGCTAGCTCTGCTTCTATGGATGGATGTTGTGAAAGAGTGGTTGTTTGCCACACCTGGAGGTAGCTGAGTGCATTAACGCATGATGGCAATACTCTTTGGAAACAAACTACATTGGTTCGAGTCCCAGTGAGAGCATATAATTTTTTCTTTTTGAATATGGTTTATACTTACAAACACTCAATTAAAGTAAGCAGTAACACATCCATTATTTAATTATATGTTTCAAAAAGTTATCTTTGCTCCACTGGCAGGGTTAGAAATGTGAGTGATGCAGATATGTCTGTTATTTTTCCCTAATTCTTTTTTTCTTTGTTTACCGACATTCTGATTTAGAGGGATCGTGTTCAGATGGGACTAAACTAGGCATGTAAATCTCGTTGTTGCTTGCAGACCGTAGTGGGTCACGAGATTTGACATTGGGCTGCACGATTTGAAACATTTACGGAAAGGAATTGTTGAGTGTAGGATGCGTGTGCTGAGGAGATCTGGACCGAGTGTGGTTTCACTGTCGCCTTGCTTCACGGGTGGGGTGTGGGGAGTGAAATACTGTTGAAACAGGTGCAGCTCAATTTTAGCTTTCGAAACACGTTCATAATTCTTCTTCTGTGTGGCCTTCTAATAGATAATAACACACTTTAAAAATGTGCATTTTTAAAAGTCTTACTGACTACACTGATTATGGTAGTTATGTCGTGAAGAGGGATTCAGCCTACACTCATATAAGGAATTTGACATTCAGGGGACCGTGCATTGTGATACACTCTTATAACGAAACCAACGAGATGCACTAATTTCTCAAATTTATTTTCTGAACAGAATTCTACACGTAGAATTCTACATGTTTCGGACAGGTTTTCTGTCCATCATCAGGAGTCTAGTACTGTATACTCAGAAATAGGCATATGTCATACAGGTTTTGCTGACTGCTTGCTAGTGGGATCAGGATGGTTCCATCCTGATCCTGCAAGCAAGCAGTCAGCAAAGCCTGTATGACATATGCCTATTTCTGTGTATACAGTACTAGACTCCTAATGATGGATAGAAAACCTGTCCGAAACACGTAGAGTTCTATTCCAAAAATAAATTTGAGAAATTAGTTCATCTCATTGGTTTTATTATAAGAATAATTCATATAAGGGTTAATGACCATATTGTCGCCGGCAGGTCAGTTTTAGTCCACGGATAATCCCCTACCATCCGTTTTCATCCACAACCAGCAGCAGGTATAATATCCTTTTTGGTCCACAGCTCAAAAATTGTGAATTACCATAATGCATTTGCGGAAGACATTTGATTCGGGTGGCAGAAAATTGAAAGAACCTTGACTTAATTTAATGAGAAATCCTTCAGTAAATGTGTTCTAAAATCATATAACAATTTTTATCAAGCAATGTAGGCTTCTTTAAATAACATTCTTAAATAAATATTCTTACAAAACCATTAAATAGGGGTAAGGCTTAGTCCATCCATCATTTTGATCATGCAGAAAAGTGCAGTTTAAAATAACCAACATAAGCTCTTCATTCCCTTTGATTTTATTATTATTAAAAATGCGCATTTGGGTTTTCATGACCACCATAATTAGTGCAGCCAGTATGACTTTTAAAAACGCACATTTTTGAAAATGTGTTATTGTCTACTAGACGGCCAAATGGAAGAACAATTATAGAGTTGTTTCAAGGGCTAAAATTGAGCTGTACCTGTTCCAACAGTATTTCACTCCCCACACCCCATCCCCAAAACAAGGCTACAGTGAAACCACCCTCAGTCCAGATCTCCTCAGCACACGCATCATACGCTTAACAATTCCTTTCCATAAATGTTTTAAATCGTGCAGCCCAATGTCAGATCTCGTGACCCGCTATAGCCTGCAAGTAACGAGATTCACATGCCTAGTTTTAGTTCCATTCAAACACAAACTCTCTAAATTAGAATGTCAGTAAACAAAGAAAAAAGAATTAGGGAAAAATAACAGAAATATCTGCGTCACTCACATTTCTAACCCTGCCAATGGAGCAAAGATAACTTCTGAAACAAATAATTAAATAATGGATGTGTTACTGCATACTTTAATTGAGTGTTTGTGAGTATAAAACACATTCAAAAAGAAAAAATTATATGTTCTCATTGGGACTTGAACCAATCTAGTTTGTTTCCAAAGAGTATTGCCATCACGTGTTAACATGCTCGGCTACCTCCGGGTGCGGCAAACCACTCTTTCACAACATCCATCCATAGAAGCAGAGCTAGTAAACCACACGCCTCAGAAAATTACTGTAATTCATGATTTAACTTCAAATTAAGCGAATGTATTGGTGTCTTTGGTTAATATATATGCAGCGTGCTTGATTGTAATGAATGGAAGACAGAGAAATGTCATGAATGCACAAATATGGAGAAAGTAAAATGACTCGAATTATGATGGCAACTGTACGTCACGTCACTGCCTGAGCGGGATGTACAAAATATCAGACCGCTTGATTATTGTTGAATAGAGTGTACCATCCTGCTAGTTCCCACCTGTAGGAAGGGTTCATGCTGCATGTCCTGAGATTTTCTAGCATGACCAAAATTTAAGGATTTAGGTATATGCTGCTGGCTACACATTTGTTTGTAGATCCTGGCCTGGGCCCCCACCTCAATCAGATGAATAGGAGGGAGTCCCAAAAGGTCTTCCACTGCAACTGCTGGGGCTGTCCACATTACCACTGTTTAACTAAGTAAGTAACTAACGAACTAACTACCTACCTACCTAACACATACAGGGAATGCTCAATCACTTGTACAATTACACTGGGAGGTTAAAAGGCAAATAAAATTTCCCCCAGTACCTGTACTACTACTACTACTACTACTACTATTACATACGTTGGCAGTCAGGAATGTTCTTCCATTCAGGCTGGCTAGGAACCCAAGTTCCTTCACGACATAACATGTTTGCAATGGCTGATCCATCCGGGAAATTGTAACCATCGGCACACATGACAGTACATGTCCTAGGAACAGTAGGAGATCAAAATGTGTATTTTATTTAATTTTACCACCAACCTATCAATTTCTGTTGTTATTCTATCTTCTTATTCTTCACTGGAAACAAGACACAATAGCAGACCCACATCAGTGTAGGCACACATGCAATACAACATTTATTGCAAGAACAGAACAGAAGAGTAGATCAACAGTAACTGAAACTGCTACTGAAAATCTGAAAATACATGTCACCAGATACTGATGAATTATCAACATTCTATCAGTTCTGGAAAATTTTAACCCACTATCAATGGACTGGAACAGCAATACCCATAAATCTTTCTGCAAGTACTTTTTTCACTGTGTATTCATCCGAAAGCTTATGATTCAGTTTAGAGGGTTCCATATCATATTCCCAGTGAGGTTGGTATACTAAAGAAATTAGTTAGGTCAATTGAAATATGCTTAACCTTTAGGAATCGTGCGTCCTATATATAGGACGGGCGTACCGCTACCCTCCAAATGTTGCATTTTTTATATATTTTTTTTTCAACAAATATAAGTACTGAGTATTTTAAACATGCTGCACACTCTCCGTTTTTCTCTTCAAAATGCCGTTTATTTCATAATGCTACCTTTTTT
>Ga0268261_10001327_pt1 | contig 16863 bp, 7 predicted proteins | sample TergutNc150P1_FD_190353 | JGI IMG/M metagenome (GOLD analysis project Ga0268261, IMG submission 190353) | Nasutitermes corniger P1 segment gut microbial community from laboratory colony in Florida, USA - Nc150 P1 (SPAdes) (version 2) | ecosystem: Host-associated > Arthropoda: Insects > Digestive...
GGAGGAGCTAAAAACACTACACTGTGAATTGTACAAACATGTAGCTAGAAATGGTTAAATGTGATATGCATATAGAAATTTCATGAGGAAGGACTCTAAGTGGCCATGTAGAAAACCAACTGTCAGAAAGGAGTATAATAAATAAGTGGGAAAATGTCTGCAGATAACACTTCTGGTTCATTCACTATGTTATACTCCCTAGAATCTCAATTCGCGAATAATTTCTACAAATATTCAGCACTTGTAATCAATCATGCTCGATGCTCAACTGTTAATTCGGCCTCGGCTTGTACCCCACAAAACAAAAAGCTTGTCTCAATTATAAACATTGTTTCTTTGGCTTCAGTATCTAAATGTGTATCACAAAGAACAATGGTGAAGACCAATTTCATGATATCAGAAAAGTATGTACATCTTTTATTTTGTCCGACTTTAACCAAAACTGGTATGTTGACACATTTCAGTATAAGTCCCAAATATGGTAGTTCACATAACTCCATCCAGTGAAGTCACACTCTTCTGTGCAGACAGACATGACAAAGCTAACAGCCCCTTTTTGCCTTGAAAGGAGCCTAAAACTGGTTCTTAGAACAGTAGAGTGGTAGAATTGAAACTGAAAACTCATTTGCAAATGGATACAAAAGCAAAATTTTATATCGCCAATACTGAAAACCTCTGGGTTCTATTAAGAGGTAAAGTTGTACATGTGCATGCCTTTCAGACACATTAACAGGAGTACACGTGCAGTTTGATTAATCTTAACCTGACATTGTATGGAAGTACGTGCTCATCTTCAAGCCCCACCACTTTACATCCCAGTATCCACTGGAAAGGGGACTGTGTGAGCCTAAGAACCAGTCTGGGAAGAACGGAACCCTGGATCGCGTAACCCACAGCCAAATCACTGTACTAACTAAGCTATCCAAGCTTCATCTTTAGATTCCATTACCAGAAATAAGCGGTTAGTTCTTATAAGGTGACGAATGTTTGCTGGACGGTCATATTGTTTTTCCACGTCAACTGTGCGCCAAGACATGAGTGCACGTATACTAGATGTTAATGTATATAAGGTACCAATGAGTACCCTTTAACCAATGCATGATGCTTATACAAAATGAGATTCTGGAAGAAAGAGATGATTATGCTTCCAAGTGACAATAAATAAATAAATTTGTAACAAGTGGGCGTGTCGGGGTTTGAAGCCGACTACTCACCTTCATTCAGTGCCATGGCTAACAATCCCGACAATGTACTAACAAACGTAATAATAAGGAGCATTCGCGAAACCACTGTTGCAGTGGAAAAGCCGTATTAGATATCCTGAGTGTGTTTTTGTAGCCGTAATTACCAAGCATGCAATGTGCATTCGCGTGATTATACTGTCATTTGTGATCTGTCTGGCTCTACCATATTTTTCCATATTATCTCATAAACGACATGTCTTTTCTAAAAAGTTATTGAACATAAAATGTGTGCTCTGATTTTCTCTACAACTTTTGTCTTAAACATTTCTCATTTTAGAAAGAATTCAGCGAAACAGAAATGTACATAGGTCTTCATGTAGAGTCCCTGCTATTCTTGTCAGATTTTAATGGAACTTAATTCTTCTCAACAAATTTTCAAAAAATACTCGATACTGAATTTTATTAAAATTCATCCAGTGGCAGCCAAGTTGTTCCATGCAGAGGGACAGGCGGACAGACATGACGAAGCTAATAATCGCTTTTCGCAATTTTGCAAACGCGCTTCAAGATGAGTGAAGTAATACCTCCATTTCCATTATACACTTTCAAGCTAGGTGCGGGGGCAATTTTCTACATACATATATTTCATTATTCTAAAAACTTATTTTCTTCCCACAGCATTCTTTGTTCAAACCAAATAAATTCGAGATGCAATACATAATTTCGGAAATGGGTGCAGCAATCCCGGGCGCCAGGTCACACTGGCAACTAAACTTTGTACAGTAATCCTCAACATTTTTTAATTCTAAGTGTAGAACTTGCTTCATGTCACAATTTTGGCACTTAGAATTTTGAGGTGGCTCCAAAATGTTTGGGCAATTTATGTGCCCCGATTTCTGAGCACCTGCAACTTAGAGTGGGGTAAAATTAGTTCTCATTTCTGTACTGTTACTCCATTTAGAAGTTTGATTGGCTTTCTTTTACCACCTTATTCAAAAGTTAACTTCATTACATTTTGCAACCTTCACTCACCTTTCAGAAAACAGTCTAGAATTAGGATAAGTGCATACAGCTCTGTACTTCCCATATTCTGAAATGTGTTACAAATACTAAAACATCACCAGTTTTGATCAAGTACTGAGCCTGTTCCCTTTTCTGAATTACAAGAATTCAATACACACTTCCTAAGTCTTTACAGAAATACTACATGGACTACATCTTTCAGCTTCCATAAATATTCTGTACCAAATGCTTGAGGGTCATCTCTCCTTCACTGTACCATTAATGCTGCAGTTACATTAACACACTACTGTTAATCTAACCAGATTCTCAGCCGAGATGCAGATAACAATACAGCATTATTCAGTGGCTCCACTTTACACACTATCATGATGCAAGGATCAGCCACTAGCATGTCACAACAGAAAAACGAAAATTTGAAACTTTACTGACAATGACCAAAACAGTTCTGAGTAAAGCCCTGTGACAGTTCTTACATAGTTAAATTTTGAGAAAGTTCATTATCTGAAAATTACTATTTGCAGCCTCTACAATTATTGAGTGGAACAATTTTACAATCACAGTTACGTACAAACTGCTGCACATCTCTAACAGTTACCATCATTAAGACAAACAAACAGTTGCACTAATTGCAAATCTGAAAACCTCATACTAACTTCTATAGAAACATCACTTGACAAACACAAATACAATTACACAACACTCAACAACAACTAAAGCATGTGTAACAACACTACACCATTTGTTCTTGTGTCACTTGTTCTATGTACTTTAATGTGATTCCACTGTGGTCAACTTGCCTGTGAATACCAGCACTGGATCATCAACAAAGCTGTGCATTGTGTTGTGAATTAAAAAGAAACAAGGCGACGTGTATCACCAGATTCCAAAAGAATGTGCAATTATGTTTTATACACAATGTATCCTAAAAAGCCAGATGCATCACATACTCTGCCAGCTGCTTGACACTCACACAGCACCACATAAACAGGTTACTTCAAGCCTTTCAGATTCCATACTGGATTCAGGTTAATATTATAGATGAGCGTACAGATTGGGAAACCACACTGTTACAGTGTCAGAAAGGATCTAAAGTTGAAGCAAAATAAATTAAAAGGAAACATGGTGGTGGTAGTTATGTTGAAATGAAAGGACCTCTGCTTTAAACCCAATCAAACCTTCACAAAATCAAATTCCATTCCACTCTCAGACCAATCTGCATATTAAGACCAGCCTGCTTTCTTACAAGCTGATTTTATACATTTGAATCCTACAAAAGGGAAGAGACAACAAAGTTCAACACACCAGTCAGTCACTGATAGGTTGGGGATCTAAAGTTTTAAGATGAAGAATAGTAATTTTTACGGTAATGGAAAAATAAGCTAAGGTAATGTCATATTTACAGAGCACAGGAGTGGGCCACCCGTATGAGTGAACTACGCAGACACCTAGGCTATCAAGTGGGAGGCCAAATTCAAGGTAAAATACCAAATGAAACTCACAGCAATTGTTTCTTCCACAATGCTTCAGCTTGTGCTTGTGCGTCTCTTGACTTAGATAGTAGGTTGGTTTGTTGATTGCTAAAAAGGTGCTGAATGCTTGTTTCTGGCAGCTAATGTAGGGTCAGTCCTGGTACAGCGGCATAAATTAAGCTAAGCCAATCCACCAAGAATTATTGACTTTGCAGAGCTTCTTTCTAACTCGGTATAAATTTGTATCAGTTGCATAAGTATTGATAGTTGTTTGTTTCTGTGTTACACTCGTGAACTTTTTTGCACATTCTTAGGATAACACGTGGCTCTCAGAATGTCAAACTTGCCTGAAATACAGCAGCAGCAGAACACTGTGTTGTTCAAACACATTATGGATGACAGGAAGGAGATGAATGTGTATGATAAATATGATCAACAGAAGCCATGCCAGCAACAGTCTGCACGCAGCATCCTCTGGGTCACCTCACTTAGTACCACTATTATAGACCAGCTGACATCAAAACATAGTTTGTGCAAATGATCCAATATTGCAAATCATAATTTGAATGAATGCAGAGCCCATTAGGAAACGAATGAGAAGGTCCAAACATTTCATCTATGACAAAAATTCTGAAAGACTTTAGACTATGGAATGACATACATGAAGCACATCCCCAGTCCTACTTCTAGTACTAGCTGTAATAAAATTGTAGATTCCAGTGAACCAACTGTGTGTGTCAAAAACGGTTAACTTTGTATCTAATAACAGACAATAAGCCTCACAGCATGTCCTGGAAATGAAAGAGGACTTCAGAAAGCCAAAATTTCTAGCCACTCAGAAAGATAAGAATCTTTGGAGGCACTACTGAGTCCACTCTATATCCGTAAATATAATTACATAAAAATATCCATTCTGTCTTTCCACCTGCATATTTTGACATACTGTCAAACCCTGTCATGCCTAATTAAGGACAAAGTCAATAAGAGTATCAGAATGCAGTAGTGAAACATAAATTTCCCTATCATTGTGTCAGTTTCCCTTGACACAGCATAACAAGGCAGACCAACATTACTATATGGGCTCATTCCATAAACAGTATATTGAATCTGACTCTTAGAAAAAGGAGCACTTTGCCATAGTTAAAAGCTGTTTGTTGAGGTATTTTTTCCAAATAATAATTTCAATAATACTTGCAAGGACAGTAATTGGTACTACTGATTTCCCTAGTTCTTATAACCACAAATGACTATGTTATCAATTTTATTGCCATATATATGATGCTTCTTGTATTAAAACAACATTCAATGTGGCCTTTTTGTCATATTTATATTTCAAAAAGTGTAAATACCTGGAAAAGATCAGGCAGACCATGATGGCTCTGTCCTTTTACTGTGCTGCCAAGTCTGGCTTTTTGTTAGTACACAGTCAGTTAAGATTGGTAATAAACAGTAAGACAATTTAAATCAACAAAATGCAGAATGGCAAACCAAACTGGCACTGACTGAAATGGCTTCAGGGTAGAGAAGGCAGGTGATGCAATGAGCAACACAGGTTAAGGTGGTTAGCACTTGCCTGAAGAGCAGCATCAGACCCTGTACAAAGCTGCGGAAGTTGTTATGTCGCGTGATGGAACTTCCAGGATCCAGCGCAATGTTACCAAACACCTAGTCATGTGGCCATGTTGATACCAGGCAGGCCAGCCAAGGAGAAAGAGTTGTCAATTTAAGTTAATAGACAGTGTGGCCACACAACCAAACCAAACTACCGTACTGTTCTAATTATGCCTTACTACACATTTAAGTATGCTATTACTCTATATACAGTGCTCAAATTCTAGTCATGTTCAAAGTTACTGATAAGGATTTCTAGGTATTCAGAAGTTAAACAGTCACTTAATTTGTATGTGGTGTTGTATGTCCAAATAATGCAACAGGTGCATGAATACTAACATTTCAAAGGTCATAAGCCAGTTGTTAAATATCATTCCCATGAAATATTGACTCAGTAATTTCAGTATATCACTCTTAAAGAACAGTTCCTGTCATAACCAAACACCTACAGTTGAAGTGCAAGTAATCAGACATGACCCATAAGTATGCACTGCACATCTCATTCAAATGCTTGCAAACTGGTAAGATACTGCTGTCAAGTTTAATTACTAAATACCACTGCTTTAATTTACCAGATTCATAACTAATCAATATAAAAGAAAGAACAATGCACTCTGATCTAATGATATGGCTAAGCCTACTTATCTTGCCTTATAATTAAAATACATCCCATTATTTTATGAATCCAATATTACATGTGCAAAAGAAGGGTGAGCTATCTGTCATTCTTGACAATTAAGTTATAATTTGCATGTGCCTAGCAGGTTAGAGTGTTCACCTTATAATGATAATGTTATCTGTTACAAAAGGTGGTTATACCTATATTTAAATACCCAGAAATGCTTATTCATAGCTTTAGAACACTTCAAATATTACTCACAAGAACAAATTTTACACACCCTATAATACAACACAACATACATCAAGTGCTTAACAAACTAGCACTAGGATACCCAACCACAGAAATGCTTGCCTATATCAGGAACAGGAGGGGCTGCTTCCAGTGCTACCAACATTAGCTAGCATGCTGACCAATCACAGTTAGTAAAGACACCGGAAAAAACTACAAGAGCCTAACAGCCTCAGAACTAACCTGTCCATGTTCCAAACTGATCATAAACAAAATGGTTCCTATCATGTAACTCATTACTTTGTATATGTTTGTGTTTACATTATCAGTGTTCAGCTGAATGTAGTGAAAAGGACAGTATTACTGTTATAGGTTATGTTAGTGTGCAGTACATCTTAGTATTATATGCTTCATTCCAACTTTCCTACAATACAGAATTACACAGAATATGAAACTTATGGCCAAGTTCTTACTGTTTAACTGTCTATGTCCAACTGGCAATTAAATCACAACCCACATTACACTGGAAGTAATGGTGCATCTTGCATATAGGCCAATACTGATAAACGTTATCATCACGTACTGCTGCTGGTGACAATAACACTATAAAGATAATAGTACAAAAATGTGGCAGTAGCATTAATGTACATGTCTATACAAAACAACTGTCTGAATGTTGGCATGTGATAAGGTTGTGTCATGTTAGGTTAGTTCTGAGACTGCTCAGGGCCAACTGCTGCCTTGCGCTAAACGAACTCACCGGAAAAGCAGCAAAAGTGCGCCGAAGAAAGTTTGAAAGTTGTTATGGCGATTGAGTGCCGAATCAGGGTCAAACTTCATGTTTCCGAAAACCTTGAAAAACAGCCCCAAACATAAACTCTATCCGTGTGTCCCAGATTACAGTCAAACCACAATCACAGAAACTGGAAAATTCTCAAATTTATCAGTTCATGGAATAATGATGGAATTCATAACAGAGATGCACATATGTGCTTAGTGTACAAAATGTAATGTAACAGGCAATTAAGAGTCATTATTCTTGATTTAATGCATGAAAAAACACTGAAACAAATGCTGTTCTATTCACACAGTACAGTTCAGTTCACATTAATTCAATCTTCTGATCTCCATCAAATGTAATATTTAGCTGGCTGTAATTGCAATATTTAATATTAACGAGTATACACTGTATTTGTCTTACATGCTACAGTAGTCTACAATAATCCCTTATTTCAATTGTCAACCATGTAAATGTGTATGATTCAATCATTAATTGTCTTATAAATTACTGGATCTTGCACAATCCAGTACAGGATAAAGTACTACAGATTGCTGTCGACAAATACGAGCCAATGCAGGTTCCACTGAGGTCCATAATTAAACAATCCTAAGTTGTGAGCAACTGAATTACCTAAAATCAATGCGTGTTCAATTAGTTTTAAAATACATATTAAAAAAAAAAAACCTGTTCTTAATAAACCATGAGTTTGACTAGCTGTGTGATCAACAGCCAATTATGGCTATGCACTACATAAACTGCCACATCACTGATCACCTCCTGAATGAGTTTTCCTCACACAGTAATTAAGAACTTAAGAAACACCATCAATTTCCTAATTATACAGCATCACTGCTATGACAGAATTGTCTTTCCACTTCTCTCAATTCAAGACCTGTGTCAAGGTATGTATACCTGAATCAGGAAGTTAACACATATATCTGCAGAAAGGAAATGTTAAGAACAGAATCCAAAAAGGATGCCATGGTGACAGCATGTTCATGACATTTGTACCTGCTGTTCAAATTAAATCTACAGATGACAAAGCTACATGATGGTCAACTCAACATTTCCTGTGACTTCTATTACATCAATCTTGAAGCCACTGGCTTGATACTGCCAAACAACAGTCGAATGTAGTCAGCAAAGAGGCTTCAGGCCTTCTTGGATATGATGCTGTTTTGCAGTGTGGTTCCAGACCTTGTAGAGGAGAGTAATGGCTGTATCGTCAAGGGCCAAGCGACCCAAAAAGCATTCTTCTTGGATCGCTTAACCCTTGAAGACGAAGGCACCAAGATTCTTTCAAATGCTGGGAACCATTCCATAAAAAACATAGCATCACATCCAAGATGACCTGAATCCTCAGCAACAACACTGTGAACAATTCAAATCTTGTATGGTTAGCCAGTTTACCTACAGTAACAGTTTTCACAAGAGTGTTTCATAGTGTGACTCATTTGTGACCTATCATCACAATCAGCCAAATGTGTGTTATAACTGAAAAGAGTTGTGTCCTTATGTGCTTTCTGCAGAGAGACTTTAGGAGTCAACACATAACAAGGTCACATCCAGCCATCTGTATCTTTCTCTTTGAACAGAGTGAGAAGAGTTAACACATAAAGAGGAGCTCATGTCTGATCAACCACACCTTTCACTTTGTGAACAACTTCATATTTGAACAGACGGAAAACAGTGTAAATTATCATCAGGAAATTCCATTTTGTTCTACAACATGATGTTCATGATGATCAAAGAAAATTCCACTCCTTGAAAAAAGCTCAGGATACAAAAACAGGCACATAACATGCATATACTTCCTGCATTAAGACCTGTAACTTTAAATTGGGAATGTATATTTATATGGTGTACATGTGACAGAACATTCTTGGTGGAATGTAATTTATACTTCTGCACTTTTGATTAAATCTGTCAACAGACAGCTTTATCTGCAATCAATTAACAAGATATAATACTACTGAGAACACAGCTCTGATAAGCTATAATAGCTCAGTTAGTATAGTGGCTAGGCTACAGCCTGGATAACCAAGGAATCGTGGTATGATACCAGGCAATGGACAAGAGATTCATCTCTTCTCCCAAGCTTCCAGACCAGCTGTGGAGTATAGTGGCTGGGGAATGAAGCTGACCACTCCCACCTAGTGCCAAGGGTAATAATGAGTGCAGCTATACCCCCACTCCCCAATATGCCTTCATGGCATGCACAGGGACAACTTTACCATCTACTACATAATTATGATACAGAGTACACCTTTCATTAATAAAATAAATACTTCAAAAGCCTTTTTCCTTATTGGAAAGAAGAGAAGAAAATAGTTGCAGAGTTAAAAGGAATACTGGTACTTGTATAAATTCAGAAATCATTAACACTTTTAGCAAGTTTCCAGTATTCCAAAGCAAAGTATAGCACCCACAGCAGCAAAACATAAAAGCCAAAGCTCTGGGAGATTATTCAGAGCTTTCTGGCTATGAAGGATGATTGTATATGCTGATGCATAATATTTTAACTTAAGTATAAAAAAAGTCAGCTTGTAACTTCAAAACTGGACAGACAGGGTCTAATTGACGGCTTTTTCTGTGTTGGTGGTAGTGCTCAAGTTTAAAAGGAACAGACAATGTTCCGAACAGCTGAATTTCTTACGGCTAAGAGGAATAATATGTAGCACATTTAGAAAGGGACACAGCTACACAGACAGATTACAAGAAAAATTGTTTTCCTCTTCCTTTCTATCATTCCCATTTGTATTTTACCTTCCATTTTTCTCCAGCATTACTTTCCTATTCCTTTTATTCTTCCATCCTGCCAACATTCATTCATTCCTCCCTTCTTCCCTCCCTCCCTCCTTCATTTTAGAACAATTACCTCTACCAGGTCCACCAATTCATCCTTTTCATACCTTCATTTCTTCCCTTCATTCCCCTTTAATCTCTGACAAAAACAATTGCTATTTATTACATAGAGGTTACAGTTTTTCTCAAGAGCTCAAATTTATCCACATATCTTATGCAGTCACACAAACGTCCATTAAACGTTCACTAAAGACATTCTGCCATGCCAGTGATGCTGCCGGAAGACTTGTTACTACAGCCATTCACTCAATTTCAGATATAGGAATCAGCTTTAATTTTAAACTAAAAAGAAACCACATACAGGAGATCAGACATATTTTCATACAAAACCAATCTGTTAAAATGTATTAAAAACACTAACACACGAGGTATTTATCTAATTTTCATTCAAGTTATAAGAAAAATCATTATCAGTAAACACTAAATGATTGGCTGTAATATTTTGATTTGCAGATGTACTCATATTTTGCCACTGCTGTTCCCTCACCCTCTGAAAGGAAATGGACAACAGTTTCAATGACACTGCTTGTAACAACTTCTTGGTAAGTAATACCAACTCCAGCCAATCACTGCAGTGACCACATTTCCCTAGTAAATAAGTCAAATGCGAATGGGACACACGGACACACTAAAACTAAACTACCACCAGATGTCCCTGCTTCATGCTGTGAAGAATAAATCTATAAAAAAAGTACATTAACTTTAACCAACACAACTGTATAGAAATTAACTGCTGTATAATCTAATTCATAGAATTATTGTAAGAAAAAACTGATCTTTACTTCACTGCCTCTTCTGCTACTGGATTATGGAACTTGTTTGGTTTTGAAAACAGAATAAGCCATTTACAGCACAAAACCTAAGATAATATGAAAATAATTCACATTTTTTGTCATTTAATATTTCCTTCAGATCAGAAATGTTTCAGTTATGCTCACAGTATGAGAATTGTTTTTTATGTCACGTTTAAGAACACATACACTGTAACCGAGAGCAACAGCACCTAGTAGCGTGACGAACCGCAAAGCCTCTGACGTCAAGGCTGCCGGAACGTTCCCATATGAAACAATGACAGAACATTCTAGGGGTATCCAGTGCTGCGTAAAATAGTGTAGAAGGTTCCAGAAATGCGATAAGAGCTATATAAGAATAGCAAACAGCAAGAAATGGACAGTCTTCTTCTCACGGCGAGGTAGTGTGTTGCATATAGCTGACAGCGAGTGTTGACGACAGAGTGAAGGAAGATTGTGACTGTGGAACTGCACAGGGCATTACGTAATGGTGAAGCAAATCTGTGAAGTACTGTGTTCGAGACCAGTGTCAGGGCTATGACCCCAAAGTACGGATTGTATGAGTACAGAATTATCTGTTGAGAGTGGTTCTTGAAATTCTGGTGATATGTTCTGTGTTCATTACTGTTTTTTTTATCTGTAGTGTCAATAAACATTGTTATTTGTTATACACTGGGCTTATCTGTTACAATACACAAGACTGAAAACTCCTATGTCTCAATTTTTTCTCACAAAAATGTTTTAAATGTGTCTACTGTGTTCAAAAGTAAAAAAACATTTACTATTTCTATGTAAGATCTATTAAAATTATCAATAAAGATGATGAAAATAATCAAAACTAACACAAAGAGTAATTAGAAAAACTGCATAGCTAGTCAAGACTAACAATGATTATACAACAAACATATGCATGTTTTGCATGTTCTGTGTATTAATCTCAACTGAATCACGTCTAAAAACTGTTTATCATTTTTATTTACATCTGAAAATTTGTATCCATGAATTAAAAGAAGTTCTGAGTAGATAATGGCATAGTGTCAATACATGGTAACATATGACTGTATATTACCAATAAGTTGTGGCCAAAACCCTGATGCATAAAAATCGAACTGTCCAGAAAACTAGCTGTTGGCCTCAAAATTCATGGAATTTGTTTAGAATGATGTGTAATATGGAAAATGCAGCATAATTTTGAGGAGTGAGATGATGTCAGAACTGCCAGTTACTGAGGAACTTTAACAAAACCCTGATGTCCTCTACAGTTAGCACTGACACAAAACACACACTTTTAAAACTCTGAACACTTCTAGGTAACTGGATGTCACAGGGAGTTCTAAACACAGCACATGAGTGAATTTTATTCAAGAATATGTCAGAACCACACCACAGTATCTACGGTATCCAAATTTTTATATTCATGGCTGCCATTATGTATTAACACTGTACATGTAAATTGGATTACTTAAATTTATATCCCCATGCACTGATGTCTCCCTGAAGATGGCAATTTATAATTGAATCATGTAGTCAAGTATATGAACGATTTGTGATTTCATATAAACTGTGTGTACTTCTTGGTGTATATGGGTAATTACAGTTACAACGCACAGAACAAATAATATTAAATCAGAGGGATGGTATCAATCTCTACAGAGCGTCAAAGTCAGAATAATGAATTTAAACATCAGTTATAAATCTTATATAATCACTGTCAATCCTGTCATTCTTTCTAAACTAGTGTCTAAATCAAAATATTATAATACCAATCATTCTTATAAATAATCATAAATACACAGAAGTTATATGGTTGTGACAGCCTAAATATTTCACTGTCAACACCACACAATAATCATACAATCCTAAAATACTGCAATAAGAATTCTATCAATCATTAGCTTTCATACAATACCACCACCAACAACAAGAAGTGTCCATAAAACATACATTCAACATCAGAGTTATGAGTAGTAACTTGGAACAATGCAATGGAAACCATGTACAGAGTTAAGACACAGTACTTCTACATCTAATGTCTGTAAGAACAGCAAAGGAAATGTATACAAGCTCAGTAGTTTAATCCACTGTGGAAAGGGAAAACAGTGTGAGTGACACTAAACAGCTTGCAGATGTAATTTATAGCTGCCAACATTTAGTTTAGCAAGTACATGCCAATGATGGTCAATGAGTACAGTCTGGTTGTCTGTTTCAGTACTGAAGTCAGACAGATTTCTAGCGCATGCAACTTTCTGTATTTTTCTTCTCTTTTTCTGCCAGTGGTATCTTACATCTTGGCTGTTAATGACTGTTGTTGATGTGCATGCACACGCGTGCGTGTGCATGTGTAAATAAAATGTAAGATTGCACATATTTTATAAAATAGAATGTAATGTAAAGAGACAACATGTATGCAGGCACTTGTATATTCAGCACATACTGATCACCTGCAATTTCACGCACAACACTTAACATGTTTACATTCATTATAGTGGTGCATATCATACAATATCTGCAGGCTGTACATGATGTGTAAAAAAAAAATTCATATATTTTTTTCTAATTCACAGAAAGAAAACAGCTTGAAATGTGACAACAAAATTCTACACTTTCCATGCTGGTTAACTCATTTTTTTTTTACCATCAATATACACGTCAGTCAACATAATAATGCTGTTGTAATATATGCAATCAGTACAGAGAACCTGTTAAAGAATTCTCTCACTTAATGATGGGCATTCACTTTCATTTAAACACAATCTACATCTCAGGATAGAATGCAGGGCCAGTACATTTTGCAATCTTATGATATTTATGAAAAACAGCACTGGTATTGTGTTATTTTCTGTGTCCATCTGTACATGATTAACATTACAGACTACAGTTCTTCTATTGTAGACTGGTGATAAATACAAGTGGTAAAGGGTACAGACATGTTTAGCTAAATATGACAACTCTTCTTTTCATACCCTTCGCAAATTAAATGCAAAAAGTAAAGATAGGGTACAACATACTAAAATTTATTGTAGTGTGTCAATAGCAATGCTGCACCAGACACAATCATATTAAAGTTCAGGCATGTTGCACAGGAATTTCATTTGTCTCTCTTAACAGTAAGTGAAGATGGAAAAAGAGCACTTGTCATACTGTTATTATAGTAGTGTACTTCTCTTTCCATCCATATATATGCTACAAATCTGTGAATGTAATCGTTTCATACAAACTGTCGAAAGAATTTTAACATCTGCAACTTCTTTCTGGTAACAAGAATCAAATGTCCAGTTGATTAGTTATACACACTTTTCAAAAGTTACAATTCTGCATCATAACCATTTACTTTCTTGTTTTCTCATGTAACACTTATTTGCTCACACAGTAGCCATCTGCATTCTGCCACTGTGAATGTTTGAGGGCTGACAGCAATGGTTCAGAGAGAGCCACACTTCATCTTCTGTGATGAAGGCACTGGGGCCAGAGGGACATTTCAGCTGAAGTATCAACACTTCTGATGAGGCAGCCTGTATTCTCCAAGAAGTTAGAGTGAACCAACAAACACACACAATGTCAAAACCTTGAAGAATATTGCCTGAACAGCTACTTCCATGAAAGGCTTGTAATTTAAATTGCAAATGGTGTATGAAAAAATTTTTTTATTATAATTATTGTTTATGAAAGTATATCATCATCATCATCATCATCATCATCATCATCATCATCGGTATCTCCTTTATGCAGGGTATCTACACTTATATTCCTGAGACAAACCATGTCCCTAGGGAACACCGTGTTGCAGCTATTCTGGTGTTACTATTCATGGTGCTCATATTGCTAGTTCCTGCGTTGACTCCATTGTGTTTCTACGTTAGCACTTTCTGAAGTGTGTGTGCAGTGCCTAATATGGCTGTTTTCTGTAGTTCCTTAACTTCGTTATTTCCTGGTATGTTGCTCAAATATTTTCTAAATGACTTTAAAATAGTCCCAGTCGCGCCTATTATTACTGGTATCACCTTTGTTTTTACATTCCACATGCGTTGTATTTCTATTGTTAGGTCTTCATATTTTAGAATTTTCTCAGCTTCTTTTTTAATCACATTTCTGTCTCCTGAAATTGTAACATCTATTAACATACACGTTCTCTTTTTATTATCGCGAATTATAATGTCTGGTTTGTTGCTGGGAATGGTTCTGTTAATTGGCACTTGTTGATTCCCAAGTATGGTTACCTTACCTCCTTGGCTTGTTTCTACAGATTTTGGCACATGTTTGTACCAGTGATTTTTGTCCAATTGTGCCCCTGTTTCCGTGCATATGTTGAAGTGTAGCTGTGCACTCACTCTGTCATGTCTGCTTATGTACTGTTCTTTTGCCAGTATTGGGCATGCTGATATTATATGGTCTATTGTCTCATCAAATTGTTGGCAAAGTCTGCATTTGCTATCTGTCTCTGTGTTCAATATCTTTGTTGCATAATATTTTGTTTGTAATGCTTGGTCTTGTGCTGCTACACTTTCACTCTCAGTTTCTTCTTTTAAGTCTCCTTTCGAAAGCCAGAGGAACATGTCTTCTTCACTAATAAGCTGTCTATCTATATTTCTAATGTACTGCCCACACATTACTTTGTTTTTCCATTTGTTCTTTAAAACCTCTCCCAATCTTGCCTTTGTGTGCTGTATTCCTTCCTGTTTTGCGTCACTCTTCTCATTTGGTTGACATAATTCTTCTGTGATCTTTGTTGCTATCTTAATTATTGAGTTCATAGTTGGTTGTGTGCTTTCAGAGCTTTTAACAATGTTTACAAACTGGTCTACTTTATAATTTGTGTTAAGGTATTCTGCAATATTAGTTATTTCTACTTTATATGCCATTTTGACTTGTACTGGTCCTCTCCCTCCTCCTTTCCTCTTTACATATAGCCTGTCTATGTCAGCTTTTGGATGATGCACTTTATACATTGTTAGTAGCTTTCTAGTTTTTCTGTCAATTTTTTTTTTATCTTCAATTCTCCGAGTTAATTGTACCGAAATTGTATCTCAATACTGGCATTGCTAGTGCTCCAATTGCTGTAATCTTATTCCTGGGGTTCAGTTCAGATTTCAGTATCATTCTTAGTCTCCTGTTGTATTCCTGCTTCAATCTTTCTTTCATTTGTTGATGTATGCCTTCACCTTCCTCAATCCCAAAGTACTTGTACGTTTTTCCTTGTTCTAGCTCTTGTATTTCTCTGTTAATGTTAATCACTAAATTCTGTGAGTAAGTTAGTTTGCCTCTCTTAAATGTAATCTTATCATATGTTTCAAGTCCAAATTCCATATGAATATCACCACTAAAGGTTTTAACTGTTTGAATCTGTTTTTGGATCTCTTCCTCTGATTTAGCAATCAACTTCAAGTCATCCATGTAGAGTAGGTGAGATAGTTTTGTCTTTGTTGTGTGCTCTTCTTATCCTGTGTTCAACTTATTCAATTGTTCAGTGAGAGAGAGTAGGCAAATACAAAATAGCAGTGGTGATAGTGAGTCCCCTTGAAATATTCCACATTGTATTTTTATGTCTTCTGTTTCTTTTAGCTTATTTTCTGTGTGTAGGCACATACGTGTTCTCCAGTAGCCCATAACCTTCTTAGTGAATGATAAAACTTTAGTATTAATCCCAATTATCTTTAGGGATTTAATTATCCAACTGTGTGGCACCCTGTCAAAAGCTTTCTGATAATCAATCCATGCCATACACAATTTTTTTTCTTGCGTTTACATTCTTGTAGTATTACTTTTGAAATTAGCAGCTGATCTTTACATCCTTTTGATCCTCTGCAGCACCCTTTCTGTTCTTTTGGTATCAGCTTTTCATCATCCATATATTTTTGCATACGTCTGCTTATAATAGATGTATGAAGTTTGTATATTGTAGGCAGACAGGTCACAGGCCTGTAGTTCTTTGGGTTTTCAATATTCTCATTTTTTGGTATAAGAAATGTTACTCCTGTCATTAACCACTCCGGTATTTGATCTTCTTCAATTAATTTGTTACATAGTGCTGCTATGTGCTTATGTGTTGCTGTAAGCTGCTTAAGCCAAAAATTTGCTATTTGGTCTCTTCCAGGGGCTTTCCAGTTTAGCGTTGTTCTTAGTGATTCTGCAACATCTTTTTCACATACTGGACTCCATTCCATTATTATGATTATCATCATCGTCGTCGTCGGCGTTATTATTATTATTATTATTATTATTATTATTATTATTATTATTATTATTATTATTATTATTATTATTATTATTATTATTATTATTATTATTATTA
>Ga0268261_10001328_pt1 | contig 16859 bp, 27 predicted proteins | sample TergutNc150P1_FD_190353 | JGI IMG/M metagenome (GOLD analysis project Ga0268261, IMG submission 190353) | Nasutitermes corniger P1 segment gut microbial community from laboratory colony in Florida, USA - Nc150 P1 (SPAdes) (version 2) | ecosystem: Host-associated > Arthropoda: Insects >...
GTTAAGGCGGTTGTTGTTCGTAGTAAAACAGGAATTAGACGTAATGATGGATCTTATATTAAATTTGATGAAAATGCTGCAGTAATCTTAAAAGATGACAATACACCAAGAGGTACTCGTATCTTTGGTCCAGTAGCAAGAGAGCTTAGAGATAAAGATTTCATGAAAATCGTTTCATTAGCTCCAGAAGTACTGTAGTCAAGGTAGTATATAGGAGGTGTTCTAATGCACGTAAAAAGAGATGATCTTGTTCAAGTTATCGCAGGTAAAGATAAAGGGAAACAAGGTAAAATTGTTAAAGTATTAAGAAGTGAGAATCGCGTTATTGTTGAAGGTGTTAACATGGTTACAAAACATTTAAAACCTAGCCAAGCTAACCCAGAAGGTGGCGTGATTAAAACTGAAGGGAAAATACATGCATCTAATGTTATGTTAGTAGACCCTAAAACAAACGAACCAACAAGAGTTGGAATCGAAATCAAAGATGGTAAAAAAATCCGTGTTTCTAAAAAAACAGGGAATGCTATTGATAAAAACTAATTAGTTAAAGCGAAAGGAGGTCACAAGATATGAATCGACTTAAAGAACGTTATGAAAATGAAATCAAACAAAGTTTATTAGAGAAATTTGAATTTACAAGCATGATGCAAGTACCTAAAGTTGAAAAGATCGTTGTTAACATTGGTGTTGGTGACGCTGTAAACAACTCAAAATTACTTGAAGAATCAGTTGCTGAATTAGAGCAAATTACAGGGCAAAAGCCAGTAATTACTAAAGCTAGAAAAGCAATCGCTGGATTCAAATTACGTGAAGGAGTACCTATTGGAACCAAAGTTACATTAAGAGGAGAAAAAATGTACGACTTCTTAGATAAATTAGTTTCTGTATCATTACCTCGTGTACGTGACTTCAGAGGAGTATCGGCTGACTCATTTGATGGAAGAGGAAATTATACTTTAGGTATTAAAGAACAATTAATCTTCCCAGAGATTAACTTCGATAAAGTTAACAAAACAAGAGGGATGGATATCGTAATCGTAACAAGTGCAAAAACTGATGAGCAAGCAAGAGAATTGTTGACTCAATTAGGTATGCCATTCAAAAAGTAAAGGAGGGCAATACATATGGCTAAAACGTCATTGAAAGTGAAACAAAGTAGACCACAAAAATTCAAAGTTAGAGAATACACTAGATGTGAAAGATGTGGTAGACCTCATGGTGTATTAAGAAAATTCAAATTATGCCGTATTTGTTTCCGTGAATTAGCTTACAAAGGACAAATCCCAGGTGTTAAAAAAGCAAGCTGGTAATAAATTATAAACGTCTTGAAAGGAGGACAACTCAATGGTAATGACAGATCCAATTGCAGATATGTTCACTAGAATTCGTAACGCAAATCAAATGCGTAATGAAAAAGTCGTTCTTCCAAGTTCTAAAACTAAGGTTGAAATTGCTAAAGTTTTACAGGAAGAAGGATTCATCAATGGTTATAAAGTTGATGGCGATGTAAAAAAAGAATTAACAATTGAATTAAAATATGGAAAATCAAACGAAAAAGTAATCACAGGTATTAAAAGAGTTTCAAAACCAGGATTACGTGTTTATGCTAAAAGCCAAGAACTACCAAGAGTATTAAATGGTTTAGGTTTAGCTATTATCTCAACTCCTAAAGGGATCATGAGTGAAAAGCAAGCACGTAAAGAAAATGTTGGTGGAGAAGTATTAGCTTACGTTTGGTAGTAAAAAATAACGGAGGTGTAAGTAATGTCTCGTATAGGATATAAAGTTATTGATTTACCTGAAAACGTTGAAGTAACTGTTGATGAAAACAATCATGTAGTAGTTAAAGGACCTAAAGGTGAATTATCATATACATTTAATCCAGAACTTACAATTGAAGTGAAAGATGGTCAAGTAACTGTTGAAAGACCTAATGAATTGAAAAAATTCAAACAACTTCACGGTACAACAAGAGCATTGATTGCTAATATGGTACAAGGTGTAAGCGAAGGATACAAAATTGAATTAGAAATTATCGGGTTAGGGTACAGAGCTGCCTTACAAGGTAATAAATTAGTACTTAACATTGGGTATTCACACCCAGTTGAGTTTGACATGAGAGATGGGGTAACTATCGAAGTGCCAAATCAAACTAATATCGCAGTAAGCGGAATCGACAAACAAAAAGTTGGTGAGTTTGCAGCAAACATTAGAGCAACTAGAAAACCAGAACCTTACAAAGGTAAAGGGATTCGTTACAAAGGTGAGCAAGTTGTTCGTAAAGAAGGTAAAAAAGCTGGTAAATAATCGGCTAGTAAACATTAAGAAAGGAAGTTATGTATTATGGCAAATAAACTTTCACGTTCAGCGACACGTCAAAATCGTCATGCTAGAGTTAGAGCAAAAATCTCTGGTACTGCAGAGTGTCCACGTCTAAATGTTTTCCGTTCTAATAAACACATCGTTGCTCAAATTATCGATGATGTAACAGGAACAACTTTAGTAAGTGCTTCTTCATTAGATTTGAAACTTGAAAATGGTGGAAACATCGAAGCAGCACAAAAAATTGGTAAAGAGGTTGCTGAAAGAGCGAAAGCAAAAAATATTAATAAAGTTGTATTCGATCGTGGTGGATGGATCTATCATGGTAGAGTTAAGGCTTTAGCTGATGCAGCAAGAGAAGCTGGATTAGAATTCTAATAGGAGGAAAAATAATGGATCGTAAACCAAACAAAAGAAGAGAAAAAGACGACAATTTAGAAGAACGTGTTGTTACGATTAACCGTGTTACTAAAGTAGTAAAAGGTGGACGTCGTTTCAGATTCGCAGCTTTAGTTGTTGTTGGAGATAAAAACGGTCAAGTTGGTTTTGGTACTGGTAAAGCAAACGAAGTGCCAGATGCTATTAAAAAAGCCATCGAAGCTGCAAAAAGTAATTTAATTACTGTTCCAATTATTAATCAATCAACCATTCCTCATGAAATCACTGGTAGATTTGGTGCTGGTAAAGTATTCTTAAAACCAGCTGCTCCTGGTACAGGGGTTATCGCTGGAGGACCTGTGCGTGCTGTCTTAGAGCTTGCAGGGGTTAAAGATATCTTATCTAAATCAATTGGATCAAGTACACCAATTAACATGGTTAGAGCAACTGTTTCTGGGTTAGAAAACTTAAAAACAGCTGAATCTTATGCTGAGTTAAGAGGAAAGTCAATTAAGGAAATAAGAGGTTACTAATCATGTTAGAAATCACTTTAAAGAAAAGCTTAATCAAAGCTAGCAAAAAACAAAAAGATACTGCTAAAGCCTTAGGTTTAGGGAAAATTAACAGTACAGTACAACAACAAGACAATGCTGCAATTAGAGGAATGATCGCTATTCTTGCACATAAAGTTGAAGTAAAAGAAGTTTAATAGGGAGGTGTCACTGTGAAGTTACACGAATTAACTTATACACCTGGTGCGCGTCATACTAAAAAACGTATCGGACGTGGTTCTGGTTCAGGAACTGGGAAAACATCAGGTAAAGGTAATAAAGGTCAAAACGCTCGTTCAGGCGGTGGAGTAAGACCAGGTTTTGAAGGGGGACAAACTCCTTTATTCCAACGTTTACCAAAACGTGGTTTCACTAACCGTAACAGAAAAGAGTACACTACAATCAATCTTGATGTTTTAAACAAATTCGACAATGGAACTGAAGTTACATTAGAATTCTTAAAAGAACAAGGAATTGTAAAACAAGTGAAATCAGGAATTAAAATTTTAGGAAATGGTTCATTAGAAAAGAAATTAACTGTTTCTGCAGACAAATTCTCTGCTAGCGCTAAAGAAGCTATCGAAGCTGCTGGCGGGAAAGTTATCGAGTTATAAAATTATGGGAATTAAAAGATTAAGTGCTGTATTTCATAACAGTGAAATCAGACAAAAAGTATTGTATACTTTAGCAATCTTATTAATCTTCAGAATTGGGGTTCACATCAGTGTACCTGGTGTTGATATCGAAAGTATTAGATTGGCTACGGTTGGTCCTAATGCTGGTATCTTTGAAGTAATGAACTTGTTAGGTGGTAACGCCTTGTCTAACTATTCAATCTTTGGATTGGGAGTTGGACCATACATTACAGCATCGATCATCATTCAGTTATTGGCAATGGATATCATTCCTTACTTAGCTGATTTACAAAACTCGGGTGAAGCAGGTCGTAAAAAGTTATCAAACATTACCAGAGTTATTGCTATCTTCTTAGCATTTGCTCAAGCCTACATGTTAACGATTGCTTTTAACACTCAATATGCTTCAGTGTATAATCCAACATTCCTTGGATTTGCAAAAATTTCATTAATTATGACAGCTGGTGCCATGTTCATTCTATGGTTGGCTGATCAAATTACAACCAAAGGGATTGGTAATGGAACATCAATGATCATCTTCGCAGGTATCGTTGATAGAGTACCAGTGTCATTCTGGAATATTATTAGAGGTTTCTATAATAATGCCAACATGGCTTCTTGGTTAGCAACCCTATTATCAATTGGAATCTTCGTATTGTTTATTGTCTTAATCGTCTTTACGGTTTATACACAACAAGCAACTAGAAAAATTCCTGTACAGTATGCAAGTTCAACATCACGTTCTAGTGAGAACTCATACTTACCATTCAAAATCAATGTATCAGGTGTTATTCCAGTAATCTTTGCTTCAGCAATCATTATGGCACCTGCAACAATCATTCAATTTTTAGCACCGAATACAACAACTGGTGTGGTTGGATTCTTAAGACAATTGTTCGATTATTCGACAATTCCTGGATTAATCTTATACCTAGTATTAATCTTTGCTTTCACTTACTTCTATGCACATCTACAAGTAGATGGTAAAAAGTTATCTGAAAACTTAGCAAGATCTGGTGGTTACATCATTGGGGTTAGACCTGGTGAAGAAACAAGATTATTCGTAAGAAAAACAATCAACCGATTGAACTTCTTAGGTGCTGCATCATTAGCTATTATCGCAGCTATCCCAATCATCTTACCGATGGTATCTGGAATGGATCGTGGTTTGGCAATGGGACTTGGTGGAACTGGATTAATCATTGCTGTGGGTGTCGCTTTAGATATCGTCAACAAAATTGATTCAATGAACACAACACAACGTAGAAAAGACTTTATCAAGTAAAGGGAGGATATCAAATGAATATTATATTTATGGGTCCTCCAGGTGCTGGTAAAGGGACACAAGCAGAGTTAATTGTTAAAAAGTATAGCCTGCCTCATATCTCTACTGGAGACATGTTTAGAGCAGCGATTAAAAATGAAACAAAACTTGGCTTAGAAGCTAAATCTTATATGGATGCTGGACAGTTGGTTCCTGATGAACTAACCAATGGTATTGTTAAAGAAAGACTTCAAGAAGATGATGTAAAAAACGGATTCTTATTGGATGGTTATCCACGTACGGTTGGTCAAGCGCAAGCTTTAGATCAATTCTTACTAGACAACAATTCAAAAATTGATGTTGCGATTAACATTGAAGTACCATTTGAAGTTTTAATGGAACGTTTAACAGCTAGACGTATCTGTAAAGATTGTGGCGCTATCTACAATGTTATTTTTGAACCAAGTAAGGTTGAAGGTATTTGTGATGTTTGTGGTGGAAGCTTATACCAACGCTCTGATGACAATGAAGAGGCTGGTAAAGCAAGATTAGAAACATACGCAAGAGAAACAACACCATTAATTCAATATTATCAAGAACAAGATTGTTTGGCTAATATTGATGGGAATAAAGCAGTGGAAGATGTCTTTGCTGATATCCAAGCTGATTTAGAGGAAGTAAAATAATGATTAGCATTAAATCATCTCGTGAACTTGAATTGATGAAACAAGCTGGACACATTGTAGCCCTTGTTCATCAAAAGATGAGTGATATAATTAAACCCGGCGTGAGTACTAATGAATTAGATAAGATCGCTAGAGAAATCATTGAAAGTAATGGGGCAACCCCATCATTCTTAGGATATGGTGGCTTTCCTGCTTCAATATGTGCAAGTCCAAACGAGGTTATTGTACATGGCTTTCCAAGTGATAAACCTTTACAAGAAGGCGATATTATCGCTGTTGATGTAGGGGCCAACTACAAAGGATATCATGGCGATAGTGCTTGGACGTATCCTGTAGGAAAAATATCACAGGAAAATCAAAAGTTACTGGAAGTGACAGAACAATCATTATTTGAAGGACTTGCAAAAGTCAAACCTGGAATTCATTTATCTGATGTGTCTAATGCGATTCAAGTTTATGTTGAATCATTTGGATACTCTGTACCGATTGAATTTACAGGTCATGGTATTGGGAGTTCATTACATGAAGATCCAATGATTCCAAATTATGGAAAACCTGGTCGTGGACCAATCTTAAAAGAAGGTATGACATTAGCGATTGAACCGATGGTTAACATGGGAACACCGAAAATGAAAATACTTCAAGATGGTTGGACGGCTGTAACACTGGATGGGCAAAATACAGCCCACTTTGAGCATACCATCGTTGTTACAACTGATGGTTATGAAATATTAACCAAGTTGTAAAAGGAGGAAAAAGTATGGCAAAAGATGATGTTATTGAGGTAGATGGAATCGTATTGGAATCATTACCAAATACTATGTTTAAGGTGAAATTAGAAAACGGTCATGAACTTACGGCTCACGTTTCTGGTAAAATCCGTATGCATTACATCCGCATTTTACCGGGTGATAAAGTTACATTAGAAATTTCACCATATGATCTAACACGTGGGCGAATTACTTTTCGACACAAATAGTTAAGGAGGTATATAACTATGAAAGTAAGAGCATCAGTAAAACCAATGTGCGACAAATGTCGTGTCATTAAAAGAAAAGGGCGCGTTATGGTAATCTGCCCTATCGCTAAGCATAAACAAAGACAAGGATAAGAAAGAGGTGACACTATGGCTCGTATAGCAGGTGTAGATATTCCTAATGATAAAAGAGTTGTAATCTCTTTAACTTATATCTATGGAATTGGAAAAAAGACAGCTCAAGAGATTTTAGCAAAAGCTAACGTGAGCGAAGATAGTAGAGTAAAAGACTTAACTGAAGAGCAATTGGTTGAAATTAGATCGATTGTTGACGGTTATAAAGTTGAAGGTGACTTAAGAAGAGAAGTGTCTTTAAACATCAAACGTCTTATGGAAATTGGTTCATATAGAGGGATAAGACATCGTCGTGGTTTACCAGTACGTGGACAAAAATCAAAAACAAATGCACGTACTAGAAAAGGACCACGTAAAGCAGTCGCTGGTAAGAAAAAATAATAAAAGGAGGTTTTTAATATGGCTAAAAGACCTGTGCGTGGAAAACGTAAAGTCAAAAAAAATATACCAACTGGTATCGCACATATTCATTCGACATTTAATAATACAATCGTTACGATCTCTGATGATCATGGTAACGTTATTGCATGGTCAAGTGCTGGAGCATTAGGAATTAAAGGTTCTAGAAAATCAACTCCTTACGCAGCACAAATGGTTGGTGAAGCAGCAGCTAAAGCAGCTATGGAAAATGGAATGCAAAAAGTAGAAGTAAATGTTAAAGGTCCTGGACCTGGACGTGAAGCAGCAGTTAGATCATTGCAAATTGCTGGTTTAGAAATTAATTCAATCAAGGATGTTACACCAATTCCTCATAATGGGTGTCGTCCTCCAAAAAGACCTAGAGGATAGTCTTAACACTAGAAAGGGGATTACTTGATGAAACAATTCGAAATTCCAGAATTTAAAATTGATGAGCAAGATATTGAAAAAAACTATGCTAAATTCGTCATCGAACCTTTGGAAAGAGGTTTTGGTACTACGATAGGTAATGCTTTAAGACGTGTATTGTTGTCGTCACTTCCGGGTGCGAGTGCATACGCAATTAAAGTAGAAGGCGTTCAACACGAATTCAGTGCTGTTGAAGGCGTTGTTGAAGATGTAACTTCAATCATTTTAAATTTAAAAGACTTAGTAATGAAAATTGACAATGATGATGAAGTTGTCTTAACAATCAATAAAAATACACCAGGACCAGTCCTAGCAAGTGATATTGAAGCACCTGCAGGTGTAGAAATCATCAATGGTGATTTGGTTATTTGTACTATTGCAGAAGGTGGACATTTAGATATGGACATCTATGCAAGAAATAGCCGTGGTTATGTTACAAGTGATGTAAACAAAAAAGAGTTAAAAACGATTGGAATGATTCCAACCGATTCTAACTATTCACCAGTTGAAAGAGTTTCATATATCGCTGAACCAACTCGTGTTGGGGAAAACGAAAAATATGACAAATTAACGATTGAAGTAACAACTAACGGTTCAAAAACTGGACAAGAAGTTATTGCTTTAGCTGCAAAAATTTTAGTTGAGCATTTAAATCCATTCGTTGAATTAAACGAAATGGCTGTGAACGCTAACGTTATGGCAGATGAAGAAGTTGAAAATACTACTAAAGTATTGGATATGCCAATCGAAGATCTTGATTTATCTGTTCGTTCTTATAACTGTTTAAAACGTGCGAATATTCAAACGGTACAAGAGTTAATTAATAGAACTGAAGAAGATATGAACAAGATTAGAAATTTAGGTAAAAAATCACTTAAAGAGATCAAGGAAAAAGTTATTGAACTTGGTTTAAGTTATCGTGAGGATGACAACTAGAAATTGAAGGGAGGCTTTCACAAATGGCACAAAGAAAATTAGGTAGAACATCTAATAAAAGAAGAGCAATGTTAAGAGCTTTAGTCACTGACTTAATCATTTATGGTCGTATTGAAACAACTGAAATGAGAGCAAAAGAAGTAAAGCGTATTGCTGATAAAATGGTAACATTAGGAAAGAAAAACACTCTTGCTTCAAGAAGACAAGCTGCAGCATATGTTATTAACAAAGTTGCTAATGCAGAAGAAAAAGAAGTAAGTGTAAATGTCAGAGAAAATGGTCAAGTAACTGGAACTGTTAACAAAACTAAATTAGTTGAGCAAACAGCTGTTCAAAAATTATTTGAAGAAGTTGCACCAAAATATGCTGATAGAAACGGTGGATACACTCGTGTAATCAAAACGGCACCTCGTCGTGGAGACAATGCACCAATGGCAATCATTGAGTTTATCTAAGATAAAGTTATCTAAATAAAAAGTCTTAAATCAATTTTGATTTAAGGCTTTTTTATACTTAATCATAGTGAATGGACACAGAAAATGCTATAATTAGAAACGAGGTGAGCGCATGAGTAAGAATCCAAACTTCTTTAACAAAAGGTTAAATGAAGAAGATGAAAAAGTTTTCGATGATACATATACCTATTCAGATTTTAAGTTTAAAAAACCTGTGCAACCACAAGTCAAAGAAACGAAAAAGAAAAAAGCTTATGATTATCAAAGCAATAATATAGAACAAACCACTGTCTTTAATCCAATCAAGCCTAAGAAGACTATGCCTGAAGTTAAGAAGGTTTCAGTTAAGAAAGAAACCTTAACAACCGATCAAGTTAAATTGGCTGAACAAGCTAGAAAAGCAAGATTGGATGCCTTGATGAACAAGGAACAAAAGGTACCTTCTATGAAGGAAACCAAATTAACAAAAACACAAATCCAAGAAGCCATTGATAATAAAAATAAAGTGGTGAGCAAAGATCCAAAGATTATTTCTGGACAAAGAAAACCATTGAAACCAATGTATAATCAAGATTTAGGAGATAATCAATCTGGTATTAAACGTGTCGTTAATAAAAAAGCACAAAATACGAACCAGACGCCTGAACATTTCGCACAAGATATCTCTAAACCAAAAAGAGAATCTAGAGCAAAGAAGATTAAATTGGATGATGAAGGTAAGGTTAAAAAAGCCAGAACCAACTTATTTTCTAACAAGTCTTCTAATGGTGGAGACAAAGATAAAAAGAAACGTCGTAACAAATTAATTCGTAGAGGCTTAGCCATCGTAACATTGATTTTATTGTTACTAGTAGCAGCTCTAGCATCCTATCTACTATACATTCGTAATACAGCAAGCCCTTTACACTTAACAGTCATTGGGGTTGACCAAAGAGAAGGACAAGATGATTCAGAAGTCAGAGCAGATGCGATTATGTCTATCAATGTTGGAACAAGAGACAATACAATTATCATCGGTTCTATTCCGAGGGATACCTTAACCTATATCCCATGTCAAGGCATCAACGACAAGATCAATCATGCCTATGTCTTTGGTGCAATCAACTGGTCTGATCGAGGAGGCGGTATTGCTTGTATCGTCGATTCCGTTCAAAACTTGGTAGATAGTCCATCCACACAAAAATATGCCAAAGTAAACTTTGCCAATATGGTTGGTATTGTTAATGCTATTGGTGGGATTGAATTAACACCAACTGCTACTTTCTGTGAACAAGATTCACAAGGTAGAAGAGGACAACACGAATACTGTTTCACTCAAGGTGAACGTGTTCATATGAATGGTGAGATGGCATTGGCTTATTCAAGACACCGTAAATCTGATGATGACATCCAACGTGGTCTACGCCAACAAGAAGTTGTTAAAGAGATGGCACGTAGAGCCCAACACATCAACATCTTAGAATGGCCAGCAGTCTTTACTAGAGTTGCTGCGATGATAGAAACCAACTTATCATTTAGAGAACTCTTACAAATCGCTTTGGTCTATGGGACAAGAGGAGAGATTGTTGATTACAAATTCAACTGGCATGGAACCATGATCAATGGGATTTCATTCGTTGTTTTAGATCAAGCCAGTCTAAATGAATTCTCTAGTAAAATCAACAACCTACAATAGTGTTTATTTTATAACCATTCTAATGTCTAAGGCCTTTGTAAGTTGACTTTATCACAACTTAGGTATAGAATAGAATCATAGAAAAACGGAGGGTATAAAAATGAAATCAGAAAAACAATTACAAGTATTATTAGCTGACTTAGCTGTATTAAACGTTAACGTTCACAACTTACACTGGAACGTAGAAGGTCCAGCTTTCAAACCAACACATGTATTTTTAGAAGAATTATATGATGATTTATTTACTAAATTTGATGATATTGCTGAATTAATCAAAACCAACGGTGGATTACCAGCAGCTTCATTAAAAGAATATTTAGAGTTATCAAAAGTAGAAGAGTACAAAGATCAATCTTGGACAGTTGCTCAAGCATTTGGTGAATCTAAAAAAATCTTAGAATACTTAATCAACTCTGCATTAGAAATTAGAAAAACAGCAAATGATGCGGATGAATTTACAGTAGCAAACATCATGGAAGATTATGTTCATGATTGGCAAAAAACATTGTGGATGGTTAACGCTGCATTAAAATAATTACTTAGAAGGGTCGTTTCAATAGAAACGGCTTTTTCTTTATGCAAATAACTTAACAAATTTCAATTAACACGTATATGAATATGTTACTATATTGATAAACATATAGATAAAAAGGAGCGTATATTATGAGATTATGTTGGAGTACTATTTATGTTAAAAATATGGGTGAGTCATTAAAGTTTTACAGTGAATTTATCGGTTTAAATATTCACCATAGACAAACACAACCTGATGTAGATATGGTTTATCTAGGAGAAGATGGTCAAGCTTACTTAGAGTTAATTGAAGATAAGGCTGTTGAAAAAGTAAATTTAGCTGGTTCTTACTCTATTGGTCTACAAGTAGAGAATGGTCAAGATATCGTAGATAAGTTAAAAGCAGAAGGTTATACATTATTGGGTGGACCGATTAAGCCTAATGTTATTACCAAGTTTTGGGTTGTTCAAGATCCAGATGGTTTAAAAGTACAACTAGTAGAAATCAACGATGACTTATAATGGAAATCATTATTGTAGAAGATGACAAACAAGGATGTCAAATAGCCTTTGATATCATAAAGGATAACTTATTAAACAAAGACTTAAAGTGTCTAGGTTTCGCAACAGGTTCATCACCGATACCCTTGTATGACTTATTGTCTCAATCAGACTTAGATTTTTCTAAGATAACATCCATCAATCTTGATGAATACGTTGGATTAAATGAAAATGATGAACATTCTTACCATTACTTTATGAAAGAATATCTGTTTAACCAGAAAGATTTTAAAGTAAACTATTTACCAGATGGTATGGCTAAAGACTTACAACAAGCCTGTTTAGACTATGATCAAATCATTGAAGAAAATCCGATTGATATACAAATACTAGGTATTGGCAACAATGCCCATATCGCATTCAATGAACCTGGTACACCCTTTGCTTTAAAGACACATATCGTTGATTTAAGTCAATCAACCATCGTTGCCAACAAACGATTCTTTCATATGAAAGAAGAAGTACCAGAACATGCCTTATCTATGGGTATATCATCCATTCTTTCAGCAAAGAAAATCATTCTCTTTGCTTGGGGTAAAGACAAGGCCAATGCGATCAATCAAATGATCAATGGACCAATCACACTTGATGTTCCAGCTTCATCTTTACAAAGTCATCATGATGTTATACTTATCATAGATAAAGAAGCAGCTTCTTTATTAGGAGAGGATGATTAAATGGTCGATCAAAGTAAAAGTGATAACTTTAAAGAGTTTATTAATTGGTATCGCAATCAAGAAGATAAGAAATATCCAAAACCTTCAGTGACTGCAGATGCTTTGATATATACCTATGAAAACAATCAATTAAAGTTATTACTCATTAAAAGAAAATATCATCCCTTTAAAGATTGTTACTGTTTTCCAGGTGGTTTTACCAATGAAAATGAATCGGTAGAACAATGTGTGATTAGAGAAATAGATGAAGAAACCAATATAAAAGTCAATCCATCAGCCATTCAACAAGTCCATTTCTTCTCTAAAAAAGATAGGGATTTAAGAGCTTGGATTATGACACAAGCCTTCAATGTATTTATCTATCCAAGTCCTTCTATACAAGCTGGAGATGATGCGGATGATGCTGCTTGGTTTGATATTGTGGTTAAAGAAGATATGGTTTATCTAAGTAATGAACAATTAAACCGATCGTATCAAGTAGATCTCAATAAAAGTGAAGAAGCCTTTTATCAAGAACTAGCTGATACCTATCAAAGCATGTTACAAGGTCATAAAGAAGATGTACTAGCTTTTGACCATGCTTATATGTTGGTACAATCGATCAAAGTGTTAAAACGACAAGGGCATATCTTTAAAGATGTGGATAAGACTATTAAAAAACAAATTGATATATTATTAGAAAGGGACTAAGGTATGGAAATAAAAAACTTAATTAATAAACCATTGTTTATGAATGATGAAGATTGGTATACCTACAATGAAGAAGAAGATAAATACTATTTAACAGATCTAGGATTAAGTAAAGAAGCGGTAGTAGATTCATACAATGATTACTATCAAGATAATATTAAAAATTTAGGTAATTCTTGGTAAAAGAATTATCTTTTTTTATATGTTTTTATGTTATACTAATAGAATAGAAAAGAGGTCGTTAAAGTATGAGTAAAGTATTAATGGTACATGGTTTTGTATTAGATGGTACAGGATCGAATTTATATGTAAGAAACATTGTTAAAACAATGTGTGAATATGGTCAAGATGTCGTATTGGTCTGTCAAGAATTTACACCAGAAAAATATGATTATGTGAGTAAATGTGTGCGTGCCCATAAAGATGAGTATATCGTAGAGTTTGATAGAGAAACGCCTTATAAAGGGAAATGTGAAGTTTATATTCCAGATACTGATAATGAGTTGTTGGTATATGTTTATGATCGTTACAAAGATTTACATGTTAGAGAAATGAAAGATGTTTCCAATCAAGAAATAGATGCTTATATTGCTAAGAATGCTGCATGTATTCAGTATATTGCACAGAATAATGATATCTCTAAGGCTTATGCCAACCACTTGGTCTTACAACCACAGTATGTTTATAAAGGACTACAAGATGCAAAGTCAAAAGCACAGTTCAATGTCATTTGTCATGGTTCAGATATCAACTATGCGATTAGTAAGAATGCCTATATCAAAGAAATATCTATTCCTACCTTATTGGCTGCCGATAACATTATTGCTGTATCTAAGCATTCTAAAGAAATCATGCAAGAAACATACCCAGACATCGATTTGAATCGAGTACAAGTGATCAATGCTGGATTGGATGAATCTTTATACGGTGTCATGGATCAAGAAAAAGAAAAAGCTATGTTGAGTGAGTATATTGATACTCATTATCAAAATGGATTCTCAAATAAACAAGTAACAATGATTCAAGAGATGGTTGTTAATAATAACTATGATTTTGATTCAGTACAAGAAAGCTATGAACCAAAAGAAATAGAGTTGGGTATCAAGGAAGAATTGTTTGATAAGTTATATGATCCAACATTAGATAGAGTGATTTATTTAGGTAAATACTTAGAACAAAAAGGAATTATTCCATTGGTATTAGGATTACCTTTAATCTATGCAGACAATGCCAAAGCAGTGACACTATTTATTGGATTTGGTGCTTTAAGAGCCAAGTTAGAATACATCATGCAATTGTTAGAAGCCAATCGTTTTGATGATTTGTTTAATCATGCTGATAAGTTAGGAGTAACCTTAAAAGAAGATTTTGCGATTTTAGATGTCTTAAAGAAAAACCTTCAAGATGAAACATATTTAACTAAGTATAAAGAAGGTATCAAACGTTTAAGAAGCAACACTTTATTTACAGGTTATTTTGATCAAAAGTATGCCATGAGATTATTGGCCCATGGAAAAGTATCCATCTTCCCTTCTATCTATGTTGAAGCATTTGGAATGGTTATTATTGAAGCCATGGCTAGTAAAGTCACTCCACTTGTCTCAAGACATTCAGGTTTTAAAGAAACACTTGAAATTGCTTCAAGTAAAATACCTGATTTAGACATCACACAATTTTCAGTAGAATTAGATGAAAACATGATGGATGCCATTGTTGAAAAAACATTGTTGTTATTAAAAGAAGACAACAGCCATATCAATGAAGAAATGTCTGCATTTGCTTTAGAGAACTATGGTTGGTCTGGTATAACCAAATCCTTATTGGCTGTATAATATGAGTGAAAAGAAATTGGTTCGTGATGGCATCATCGATATGATTAAAAAGGATGGCAATACACCTATTTATCGTATCTTAGACCAAGATGAATACATTGATGAAGTCATTAAGAAATTTAGTGAAGAATTAAATGAATACGATCAAGCAGAAGATAAGAAAGATCGTATTACCCAGTTGTGTGATATCTTAGAATTGGTCAATGCATTGGCTATGTTAGATGGCGCATCACTGAGTGATATCGATATTATGAGAAAAGCCAAAGAGTTAAAAAGAGGCTCTTTCTACAAACGTATCTATTTGGATGATGTCATTGAAAATAATGAAAATTAGGCTTAAAATAAGCCTTTTTTTGTATATTTACATATGTTATACTTATATGTAAGAAAGTGGAGGTTTTACTTTGCAAACAGAAGAAACACTAAAAGTAGACAAAGATTTAATTAATGCCAAAGTATTGAAATCATCGATGGTCTTCACCATCATCTATTCAATCTTTGGACTGATTATTGGTATTCTATCAGGCTCACAAATCATATTGTTTGATGCCGTATACAACTCGATTGGTTTATTATTGACCTATATGTCGATTGCAGCATTGGCCTATATTAAAAAAAGGGATGATGAAACATACCCTTATGGTAAATATGGATTAGAACCCTTGATTGCTATGGTCCAATATGCTGTTATATTATATCTATGTATCACCAATGTGACCAGTGCCATCGCAACCATCATGGATGGTGGACACCCTGTAGATGGTGCCATCGGTATCTTCTATGGATTCATGACATCGGTATTTTCAATCTTTTGTTTATTCTATTTAAACAAATTTATGAAACAATACACAACCAATGTTACCCAATCAGAAGTGGAACAATGGAAGTTTGGTTTGGGTATTTCATCATCCATCTTCTTTGGATTCATCTTATCAATGATTATGGATCGTATCCATTTAGGACAATACACACCTTATCTAGATCCAATCTTAACCATCATCGTTTCATTGATCTTTGCTAGAACTGCCATCTTATCAGTACTAGATTGTACCAAGGAATTACTAGAAGGTAAACCTGAACAAGAAATAGTAGAACAAATCCAATCTATTTTAAAAGAAGTGAATGAAAGTTATACTTACAAAGACAGTGTAACCCGTATTGGTAAAGCAGGCGGTTCTGTATCGGTTGAAGTCGATTATATCATTGAACCAAATACGCCATTAGACAGTGTCATCAAACAAGATCACTTAAGAGAAGAAATGATTGATAAACTACAATCTTTACCTTATGAAATGTGGTTAAACTTTAATTTCATGGGTGATAAGGAAATGGCTGATCACATTGTTGAATAATTTGCATTTATTGCCTTAATAGTGTAAAATATATTAGAAATTTGAATGGAGGGAAAGTTAATGGCAAACTTTTTAAACTTTCTTTTAGTTATAAATGCAATTGCTTTAATTGCTGCAATCATGTTACAACCACCTAAATCAGAAAATGCTGCTGGTACAATGAGTGGAACTGGCGTTAACGTATTTGCTCAAACTAAAGAACGTGGAGCTGAATTGGTATTCAGAAGAGCAACCATCGTATTAGGAACAACCTTTATGATTATTCCTGTTATTATCGCGATATTAACTTAAAAAAAAGCCGTAAGGCTTTTTTATTTTTTAAAGACAAAATATTTTGATATAAAGTAATTGGCTACAATAATGATTACTTGAATAATGGTTGTCCAAATGAAT
>Ga0268261_10001329_pt1 | contig 16843 bp, 14 predicted proteins | sample TergutNc150P1_FD_190353 | JGI IMG/M metagenome (GOLD analysis project Ga0268261, IMG submission 190353) | Nasutitermes corniger P1 segment gut microbial community from laboratory colony in Florida, USA - Nc150 P1 (SPAdes) (version 2) | ecosystem: Host-associated > Arthropoda: Insects >...
GGGGGGGGGGGGACAGTGCAGCACAAATCATTTTTGGGACATAGTTGAATACTAAAGCTGTGTAGTTTAAATACAACGTATGTAGAAAAAAATTACTGGTGGTATGGTGCGTACTGGTGTATTTGACCTTTGCATCAGTACTAGTCTTTAATCCCCGTGTCTACTAGTGATTATAAGCGTTTAAAGTGAGGTGTACTTTCTACCTTTCTTTTGTTGTGGAACATGCTCGCATATCTCAGAAAAGTTGTTAACGTTATTGTATGTTGTTCTTCAAAGTTTGCTCAACCCTTTAAACGCCTAGTTAAATCCCATCTGCCCTTTGCTAGCATTTTTCTGAGCTCACCATGTTCTCCACGTTAGCAGGTAAAGGGTTAATAGGTATGTTGCATAAGTCATTGTAATTTGAGATAGAGAAGAGCCTCACAGGGACAAATACAAGGAAACTACATGTGCCTGGAATTATGATACCAGCTGTACACTTACATCAGTTCTGGTTGCATACTTTTAAAATGTTAAGCACTTGATTTTTATTAAAGGAAGAGTACATTCACAATCTGACAGGAGTGATTTTTTTCATCTCTTCATTCTTCTGTTATAATCTGCAAGTATATCACTCTTTTCATCCTTCACCAAGTTAGCTTTAGATTGGTAACCTTTCGTAGATTAATTATGCCTTTATGAAAATATCTGATATTCTTGTTCTTACTGGTTGTTTCAAGCATACTCATTTTACCTTTCATATATTCTGTCATTTTTCATAAATGTACTATTTCATCTTACTTTAGGTAATTTGGCCTGGATCCTGTAACTATCAAAATTTAGTACCCTGCCTTGGATCTGAAAATTTTGAACATATAGGCTTTTGTAGAAACATAAATGAATTGAAGAATTGTTATCAAGCTGCATTCAACTTGGTAAATGATGAAAGGAGTGATTCCTTAATTTATTTTAATAATTGCTTTCTGTCCACTGTTTTCTGTATCTGATGATTTTGTATTTCATTCTTTTTATGAAAAATGAAAATGCATTTGTTTCAAATATTTCTTGTGAGCTGCATAGTTTGAATATCACATTATTTTAGGTGTTCATATTTATGAAATGATGTGTCTTTCAGGTGGAACGAATAGACCGCAAGGAACAAGAGATGAAGAAACAGAAATCGGGTGGGTGGTTCAGTGGCTGGTTTGGAAGAAGCTCACAGGTCAAAGAGGAGGAAGAAGCCCTTACAGCTGCTGCAATAGGTCAGCTTTCTCAGACCATATGTATTTACAGTATTCTGGTATACATGACTTTACTTAACCTTTAAGAACCGTGCGTCCTATATATAGGACGGGCATACCGCTACCCTCCAGATGTTGCATTTTATATATTTTTTTCAACAAATATAAGTACTGAGTATTTTAAACATGCTGCACACTCTCCATTTTTTCTCTTCAAAATGCCATTTATTTCATAATGCTACCTTTTTTGGTTCCTGTATTATTCACGTTTTACATACAGGTGTGCTAAAATTTTAATGTGAAACTCGGGTGCCTAAAGGTTAAAGTTCCAGTTGTTATTCACCGAATTACTGTTAGAACCGCACAAGTCAAATGCAGAACCTTTCTAAAGCTTATTAAATTGCAAAAAAACAGTTATGGTAAGTTCTCAGATCTGATTTATTTCTTGTGGGACATGACAAAAATCAAAATGAGCATTTGGAACACAAATAGTTAATCAAGCTACTTAAAGATTCATATAAATGGAATTACTGGTTCTTGTGGCTTCCTTTGTTGTAGATCTTACTCCTTTATTATTCATTACTGCCATCCTTGGTATGTACATTTCTTTCTTTTGGAACAAGTTAAACATGTCATGTACCAGTTAAGTTTCTAATTCATGTTGTGGATGTATTTTTTATGTACAGTTCCTTAATGTAATAATGTATGTGTATCAACATGAACATGTCATTTTGTTATGGCAGTTCATTATATAGGCCAAAAATATTATGAAGTGGATTGCTGTGTACTCACATTGCTTTTACCCTTACATTGCAGTCAATACAGCTGTACTATATAATGTCAAACTAAAGTTCTGGAACTGTTGTTATCACAAAAGTATGCTTTGGCACACCATACAGTTATAACTGATTTCTTTTGATGTTATGACCAGCAGGGAGTAGTTGAAAAGAAGGTTCTTGCCCAGTCATTTCATCTGCAGCATTCTGGCACATAAGTTTTTTTTCTTCTTTCTTTTTTTTCTTTCCCCTCATGAAGCAGTAAATGGACATTAATTTGTTTCAAACTAATGGAAACAGCTACAGAACACACATATAATGCTTGAAACTGTTTGTGGAAATGAAGCTGTATCTTGTATGTATGCCTTTGATTGGTTTAAAAGATACAGTGAGATGTGAGGATGTTGAAGGTGATGCAAGGAGTGGGCAGCTGTTTACTGCTTGAAATATGGAAACATTTGCCAAAGTTCTTGAACTGGTGGCCAGAGATTGTTGACCGTAAAATTGATGCAGCTTCACCTGCAAGTTAACCAGGGTATAATTCATTAGTGTGTTCACGAAGACTTTTTTCAGTTCCCAAAAATGAAAACTGTCCTCAAAGGAAGAAGCTCTCAGGACACGGAATACATCAGTAAGCATGTAATTGCTGTTTTACATGCAGTTGCGTTGGATACCTTTGATGACTTTTGTGGTGCATCTGTTATTAAGATGTAAAAAGTGTATTGCAGACAAGGGAGATTACACAGGAATGTGTATCTGTTCTTGTAGACTGAGTCCTAGAACTGTATTGTTTGACCTCATATATATCATCCATGCATGAAATAATGTTTTACACAATCAGCAATTTATTACCAAAAGCTCAGCATGTTTGGATGGTATCTGGCCATCATCAAGGATGTTCTTTCACATACATGAAGCTACAGAAGTTTTGCATGTTATATTACAGTTTTAGAATGTAAGCAGTTATTGACTAATGCCTGTTTGACATTTAACTGTCAAGAGTTTATTAAAAGAGTTGTTGTGTTACTCTGACCACCATTGTCAGGAATGTCAAGGGGAGTGTTATTTCTCTATGTTTATTGAGCATGTCTTGTGAATGTTCCTTGTTTTCCATATATATTTGTATATACTTTTTGAAAGAAGTCCTAAATTACAGCTTTGCAGTAATATTTTTAGGATGTCTGTTGTGTTATTTATACTGTTATACTTATGGCAGGTGCTGAGTGTGTGATGAGCCAAGTGTACTTCTTCTGATTTGAACCAGTTGTCATATATGTCTTTTTCAAATCTAATTTTGAATTTTTGTCCTGTCCAGTATTTATTGTTTTGTTTGTCATACATTCCAGCTATACACATCTTATTTATTATGTAGAATCAAACTAAACATGTGTGTATACTTATTTTCAGCAAAAAAATTTGAAGATGCCATGACACCTGAAGAGAAAGCAAAATTGTACCGTGCAATTGACTACCAAGAGAATTCAAAACCAACACAATATCCTAAAACATTTGTTGAAATTAGCTTGAGTTTTGTGCTGAAATGTTTGGCAGTGGAAGTGTGGGATGATGCCCTAAATATCCCTCGGGTACTGTGCCTTGAACTGAAAGGAGTTTCCAGTCATATTGAGCAACGCCCGTCAGCTGAAGCTATAAGGTAAATGGAGGTAGTTAACACTGTGCATGTCATATACATTCATGTCTGTACATATGGAAGAGTAACAGTATACGAGGTGTCCAGCATTTGTAAATAACAGTAATTTTAACATAATTGTGTCCGAAAATTGTCATATGAATATGGTTGCAGATATGTTTATTTGTTAATAGTGTACCCTCTGTGTTTTTATATTGTCATAATAAATGGCAATTTTTATTTAATGCTTGGTAAGGTATTATTACTTTAATTACAGCTGGTCTGAAGTAACAGCCTTCCTTTAACCCCGTGGAGCCTAACAATGACTGTATGTGGATGTTCTGAAAAGTCCTTGGCCTCGAACATAGATGGCAACAATATCGGCAAGATTTTTCTTTCCTAAGTTGGTACATCTGTCATAAGCATCCATGTGAAATTGCAAGTCATTCTATCAAGAAGTTTGGTTTATACAGCTGTCTGAAGTAGGAGTGTTGTCTGTATCACTTAAAATGGATAAAATTGAGTATCGTGCGGTTATAAAATTTTTTGTAAAAGAAGGTTTAACGCCAAATGAAATTAATTCAAAGTTCATAAAAGTTTATGGGGACTCTTCTCCTTCATTTTCAACAAATAAGAAATGGGCTACCAAATTTAAACGTGGCCATACCAGCCTTGAAGATGATCCACGTGAAGGACGTCCAAAAAGTGCAGCAACACCAGAAATCATTGAACAAGTGCACGATATGATATTGGATGACCAGTGGATGAAAGCGCATGAAATTGCTGAGACTATGGGCATTTCAAAAGAATGTGTAGGATATATTTTGCATGAAGAATTGTATATGAAAAAGCTTTGTGCAAGATGGATGCCACGCTTGCTCACAGCAGATCAAAAACGGACTCACATGAATATCTCTGAACAGTGCTTGGAGCGTTTTAACAAAAATAAAACTGATTTTGTGCATGAGTTTATTACTATGGATGAGACTTGGATTCACCATTACACACCAGAATCCAAACAGCAGTCAAAACAGTGGACAGAAGCCGGTTGTTCAGCGCCAAAGAAGACAAGGTCAGTTCCATCAGCAGGAAAGGTCATGGCATCTGTGTTTTGGGATGCTGAAGGTGTTTTGTTTATTGATTATCTTGAAAAGGGTAAAACAATAACCAGGGAACATTATTCCAATCTTTTAACCAGACTAGACTAAAAAATTCCTGAGAAAAGAACCCAGTTTGCAAAAGAAAAAAATCATCTTTCATTAGGACAATACACCTGCCCACAAAAGCGTTTTGGCAATGGGAAAATTAAGGGATCTGCACTATGAATTGTTGGAACATCCACCCTATTCTCCAGATTTGGCTCCCTCTGACTTCTCTCTCTTCCCAAAACTCAAACTCTTCCTCGCTGGTCAGCGTTTTTCTTCGAATCAAGAGGCGATTGCAGCTGCAGAGGGGTATTTTGCAGATCTTACGAAGAACCAGTACAGAGATGGGATAATGGCGCTGGAGCATCGCTGGAATAAATGCATTAGTCTTAAGAGAGATTATGTTGAAAAATAAAAATAATTTTGAAATTATAAATTCGTTTTTTCATTGTTGGGCCGAGAACTTTTCCGACCACCCTTGTAGTCATCACACTGCTCAAAAAACAGAGGATACCTAGTCATCGCCCAGAACATGTCAAGTATGGCACTTTTTGCACAGCCCTGTGCTGTTGTACGAGGGTGCTCTGAAAAGTTCTCGGCCTAACAATGAAAAAACTAATTTATAATTTCAAAATTATTTTTATTTTTCAACATAATCTCTCTTAAGTCTAATACATTTATTCCAGTGATGCTCCGGCGCCATTATCCTGCCCCTGTAGTGGTTCTTTGTAAGATCTGCAAAATACCCCTCTACAGCTGCAATCGCCTCTTGATTCGGAAAAAAAAAAAAAAAAACGCTGACCAGCGAGGAAGAGTTTGAGTTCTGGGAAGAGAGAAGTCAGAGGGAGCCAAATCTGGGGAATAGGGTGGATGTTTGAACAATTTATAGTGCAGATCCCTTAATTTTCCCATTGCCAAAACGCTTTTGTGTGCAGGTGCATTGTCCTAATGAGAGACGATTTTTTTCTTTTGCAAACTGGGTCTTTAATCACGAATTTTTTTGTCTAGTCTGGTTAAAAGATTGGAATAATATTCCCTGGTTATTGTTTTACCCTTTTCAAGATAATCAATAAACAAAATGCCTTCAGCATCCCAAAACACAGATGCCATGACCTTTCCTGCTGATGGAACTGACCTTGTCTTCTTTGGCGCTGAACAACTGGCTTCTGTCCACTGTTTTGACTGCTGTTTGGATTCTGGTGTGTAATGGTGAATCCAAGTCTCATCCATAGTAATAAATCGGCGTACAAAATCAATTTTATTTTTGTTAAAACGCCCCAAGCACTGTTCAGAAATTTTCATGTGAGTGCGTTTTTGATCTGCTGTGAGCAAGTGCAGCACCCATCTCGCACAAAGCTTTTTCATATACAATTCTTCATGCAAAATATATCCTACACATTCTTTCAAAATGCCTCTAGTCTCAGCAATTTCATGCACTTTCATCCACCGGTCATCCAATATCGTATCATGCACTTGTTCAATGATTTCTGGTGTTGTACTTTTTGGACGTCCTTCACGTGGATCACCTTCAAGGCTGGTATGGCCACGTTTAAATTTGGCAGCCCATTTCTTATTTGTTGAAAACGAAGGAGAAGAGTCCCCATAAACTTTTATGAACTTTGAATTAATTTCATTTGGCGTTAAACCTTCTTGTACAAAAAATTTTATAACCGCACGATACTCAATTTTATCCATTTTAAGTGATACAGACAACACTCCTGCTTCAGACAGCTGTATAAACCAAACTACTTGATAGAATGACTTGCAATTTCACATGGATGCTTATGACAGATGTACCAACTTAGGAAAGAAAAATCTTGCCGATATTGTTGCCACCTATGGTCGAGGCCGAGAACTTTTCGGACCACCCACGAAAAGTGCTTTGATGTATGTAGCTGTCTCCATTCGAGTGCAAAAACAATTTTTTCTAATCAGAATTTTCCCCTAAAAAACTACAAACAGTATTCTGTCACCAAATGTTTAATAGTTCACAGCATTATGGATTCATTTTTAATGTTGGACATGTATGTACTCTGTGTATTTTGTAGAGCGATGGTGCAGATACAAGGATTCACAGTATTTGGGCTGAAACAGGACAGCACTGTACCTCAACTGGTCACATCCAAGGAGCAGGACAGCAAAGCTCTGTTAGATGTTCTGTTTGAAAAAAATCCTCTGGATGAGACATGTGATCAAAGGATCCATGTAACTTCAAAACCTCTAAAAGTGGTTTATGATGCTCACACTATCAACAAGGTGGTGGATGTGTTTAGGGCACCAAGGGAAGTGCATTTGGACAAGTGAGTGCTTGACTTTTCAACCCTTGTAGTACCAAGACCAGTAGACTTATATTAACAGAATTTTCTTCAGGTTAACACAAGGTTCCATTTTTTGGTTGCTGTTTCCATATTGATAGGTGACTTCAATGATATTTTATTGAACACGCTTTTGTGCATTGAGACTGACTGTAGATATGAGTGAAGTTCAAGAAATAAAAATTCCGGCTTCCATCACCAGCATTAAGTATAGAATAATTGTTACAGTCGTACCGTGCATCTTGATATTATCAAAGTTTTTTATTTACCAACTGATGCACAAGAGTTTTGCTTTATAAGAAATATTAAAATTTACATTAAAAATGCTCCGACATGTTTCGGTTTAATCACCATCATCAGGGAGCTTGCTATTTTGGCTTTGCTAAAGTTATTGTTGCTAAAGCAAACAGTTAGAATCATCAGTTAAAATACATCGTTGTGGTCCGTTCGGTGGTGTGGCCGCATATTGATATCATATCAGGTTCTGGTTGGTGTATATTTGTGTCACAGACATACACCAACCAACCAGGACCTGATAATATATGCGGCCACACCACCGAATTGACCACAACGATGTATTTTAACTGATGATTTTAACTGATTGTTTTAGCAACAGTAACTTTAGCAAAGCTCAAATAGCACGCTTCCTGTTGATGGTGATTAAACCGAAACATGTTGGAGCATTTTTAAGGTAAGTTTTAATATTTCTTTTAAAGCAAAACTCTTGTGCGTCAGTTCGTAAATAAAAAACTTTGACAGTAGAGTAATTTGTTTACTCTTGAAAGTTAAAGTCTTTTTGATATAATATTGTGTTGAATGGCAATTAGTTACATATGCTTTAGGGAAGCTTGATGCTTGCATGTAAAGTATAGTCCAAGAAGAGTAAGTTGCATGGAAGAAATAGTTGCATTTGGTAGGGAAAGAGTGATTGGAATAGTGAATCAGTAGGAGAAGTGGTGTTGTGATGTGGGTAGAACTGTCAGTAGAACTTGCTACAGAAAGGAGAGTGAAAATGAAGAAGTGGGAGGAAGGATCAAATGAAGGAATTAACAGTGAAAGAGAGCTAACTAAAGATAGTGAGAAGGAAGGAGAGTGGTACAGTAATGTATCCCCACAGGAAGTTTTTGTCTGTTCATTCATGCAGTGCATGAGAGGTTTCCATGACCCGCTCATGACACAGCCATTTTCCCTGTTCTTGTTATTTGGATGAAGCTCAGTTTTGGCTGCCTCCATGAAGATTGGGATTGTGTGTTTGGATTTGGTGGAGAGGATATCTGTGTCTTGGAGTATGGTATGATGCTCCCTATCGATGCTAAGCTCTCCCGTTGCTGACTTGTCCAGCTGTTCAAGGCACATGTGCTGCTGGTGATCTTTTATCCTTGTTGTGGTAGACATCTGGTCTGCCTAATATAAACCTGGCTGTATTTGCAGGAACTGTTTTACATACATTTTTGCAAAGATGAGGCAGGCACACACATGCAGCTTGCTAATAGGGTTTTGGAAAGGGACTCTGTTTCTTCAAAACTATAAAAGGAAAGTGGATATAAGCTTGACATAAGGACCATGATTGATAAAGGGAGTGTGAAGAACAGTTCCATAGATGTATGTTCATACTACATCACACAGTGCTAGCAGATGGTAGGGTCATGTGGTTTGTGGTGGCTCACAATTTGTTGTCTTCTTGAAGGTATAAACAATAAATAAGCATAAACAGTTTAATATGCCATGTATTTCTGAAAAATGCATACTAATGTTGTGTCAGACTGATATTTATCCATAATAGTGTATTCTGTTCACATATTCATGCATAGAAAATCCACTTATTTAGTTACTAAACTGGCAAGAATGCATTCTTTGAGCATACTTAGGCTTTCTATTGATAGTACTTTAGAAGTGAGCACTGTATGTGATAGTTCACACATTTAAATGTTTTCCTAGAAATTGTAGGACACAAATTTTGACTTTCCTAAATACTGCTGATTGTCCTTTTAATATTTCACTGTACCATATATATATAAATATATATATGCTTGCTAAAAAGCAAGGCTCTGTATTCATGTTGCCAGGCCTCTGCATTAATCTTACATTGAGTTACATGTCTCATTGCTTGTGGTGTATCTTGAATTGCTGCACTCTTCTTATTGAAAAATTGACTTTTTTCTGAGTCTAAATATATTAGTTTCTGAACTTTATTCTTTCTTTTCAGTTTTGACCAGCATTGTTCATTGTACAGCAGAACTGTTCATGCAGTTAGACCTGGTTTACTTTGACTGTTGCTCCCTTTGCTTATTAACATTGCCCTGCAAAGTACAATGACTGATAGTCATTTACCCACTTGAAAGACCATGTGCTATTGACTGAGTTCAGTTTTAGCATGGAATTTCTAACGGTAACTAGAAAGGTGACTTACTGAACAGGAAGCATGTGTTTTACTCTGTATTTTATTTTAAGGCTGCAATCCACTGCTGAGTCAAAGCTGGCTGACATTAAGGAGAAGTCTGCTACAGGTTTACAGTATGTTATCCAGCAGCAGAGCGTCTTGGATCTGAATGTAGATCTGCAAGCCCCTTACATTATTGTTCCTCATGGTGGCATCTATTCTGGGTATGTGGCATGCTTTAATTGATTATATGTAACCAGTATATGAACCACACCATTTGACAAAAGGAATTATCACATTGAAGTTTTGAAGAAACATAACATAAATTTACAGTTTTCAAGGCAACAGAATATATTTCATTCCTTTTCTTAAGAATGGTAATTAATTTCTATTTTTTAAAATTGAAATTGAGTTAAGTGGAGACTTACTGAGTCCTGTATATGTTTAAGAAGTCACTTTCTCGCACTGTTTAATGAAATGTAAGTTTCCATCACCATTAACACATGTAGTCACACACAACATTTGTATAATAAAAAATCATTCTGTAGTTTTTCAAGCACAATTTCAGTGAAAAGCAACAAAACACAAAAGAAAATTTTAAATTCATATATCTGGGCACATAACAGAATTACTGGTGACAAAATTGTGTCTTGAGTGGTGCTGGATAATACAAGTGTATAATTTATAATTAAGCATATAAGGGAATTGTTTTGATAGTGTGCAGTGTATGTTCATGTTTATGTTATATATTCCATATACGTGGTATGAAACTGTAATATGCACTTGTAAGTGTGAGGTGTTTGGACTTACCAGACCTTTTACAAAATTAGGGAGGTGCTCTGCAGGCGTGTGTTTTAATTTTTCTTGTTTATATAGATATGTTTTAAATCTAGGAATTATTTTATATTTGAGGCTGTTGTATGATCTTGAGATACACTAATGACAAAAGCATTGAGTTAATTGGCACAAGTGGTCTTTAAAAATACTGTTTGTAGAAAGTAATGAAACACCTTCTTTTGTTGTGTGTTGTAATACTGAAAAATGGCTATGTAAGTAAACGTGTGTCATAGTTCAGAGTATTATTGTCTGTTATTGTCTGCAGGAAGGAGACTGTTCTGGTTGTCAATTTGGGTAGTGTCAAGGTCACATCTTTACCCCGGGACCGTAGCTCTGCAAACATCCAAGCATTACACAGTCAAGGAACTTCACAGGAAGAGATAATGAAAGCTATGATATCTCAGAGTTATGACCGTTTCAGGTTAAACCTAGAACAAATGCAGGTTTGTGCAACAGGTTATCTTCAATTTAAATGGGTTTTAGTTTTCAGATTATTAATTGCTTTTCTTAATAACAGTTAGTCTCATAGAATTGACTTAATTTTGATTGTTCTGTAGTTTCATAAAGCATATCTGAAAACATTTGGGTCCTTAAAATGTACTAGCCAATGTGGTCTACTCAGACATAGCACATAAATTCTATACGTTCATGGTTTTTTTTCCACTACACATTTTGATCATACATATTGACCATCATTAGGTGGACTACAGTTACAGAAAGAAAAGTGTTGCCAGAAGAGGCCTCTTTTGTATCACTTTTTCCTTCTGTACCTGTATTCCACCTGATGATGGACAATACGCCTGATGGAAACATGTAGTGGAAATTAGATGAACTCTTAGAGTTTATGTGTTGTGTTAGTGTGGACTGTATTTGCTAGTGAGTGACCAATGCAGTGGGATGGTATTGCTCAAATTCCTGAATATTTAATTTCCGGAAGTTATATTCAGGTTCGGAATGGAAGACAATTTTATTTTATATGTAACAGAGTAGAAAACTTATATTTTCAGTAATTGCTGAACAGTTGCATTAACACATATCATAAGCGTGTTTCATTTTTCTTATAAATTCTTTCATAAAGCATTTGAGATAATTAAAACAAATTTTGTGGCAGTTTGTCAGCTCATAACTTGAGAAGTGTTGGAACATTTAATGTTATTCTTAAAAGAGTAAAAAGTTAGCACTCAAAAAAGGAAAATGTAGAACGTACTCATTTCATTTGAAATCAAAATTTTATGATGCTGTGAGTTTGTCTTTTATACAAGTAGCGAAATATACTTGACACTGTGAGAAATATTGTGCAGTGACTTAATGCAGTGGTCACTAGATATGGTGCTCGGGGTGACCCTATCTGGGGACTGGCTTCAAAATTGTGTTCATCCTGGATGTGCACAGTGGTGGGAAATTTTAAGAAAAGCAACCTAACAAATGTGTAGAGCTTCTGTGATTTTAATAAATATGTCTCCATAGTGCTTGTCCCCTGAAGATGATGGTGCAACGATTCTTTAAAATGTCAGTAACTGTTTAGCAGTTGATATGGTATAACATCCCAGAAGCCTTGTTTGGATTTTTGTTAGTAAATTTTTATATTCCAGTTCCTTTTGTTCATGATTTTGTTGTGTAGGTTCTAGTCGCTACTGGTGAAGAAAATTGGGAAGATGCTCTGACCAGAAACATAGTGACACCTATGCATTTGCTGCATCCAACTAACTTGAAAATTCAGTTGGACAAGTGTCTCATTACTGACGATCCTCGACTCCCAAAACTCAAGGTTACTGGCACACTTCCTAATGTGGCAGTAAATATTACAGGTAACTTTTCTGTTAAGCACATTTATGTATAATGTTTTTGTATACATCTGTCAGACTTGTAAGGTGTGTGTGGTATATAGACATATAGAGTCCTGTCATGTAGAAAACTTACCACTGCTATTAAAGGAAAATTTTCCTTTGCCCCTATCATCCTTTCTCACTACCTCCTTATCTTTTGACTTACATAGGGAATGGGGAAAGGTCTGATGTCTGGTGAACAGAATCTGTTGAAAGGAGGGGTCTAAGTTACAAATTTAGGACATGATGGGTGTAATCATCATAATGCTTGGCCATAAGCATTTTGAACTTATTCTTGCCTTTCTAAGTTTAACGTTTATGTGTGTTATCTAATATTGCTTAAATAATATAGAAGTGGTGAAACCAGTTTATATTCACACGCAATTCAATGTTAATTGTAGTATCAAATACAGGTATCCATTGACATAGACAACATTTCCATTCTGAGAGCGGTTGTGTAACTCATTATTTTGGTACTCAAAATTGCTGTTGGTCTTGTGGTTTCACCACCTTTGTTTTTCAGTATTACATTACCCAAAAGTGTTGTTAATATTTTGGTTTCATTACCTTTGACTTTTATTGAAGGATATATGATTAAATCAACTTATTCATTTTAGTGATTTACATTTCTTAATTCTCTCCCCCCCCCCCCCCCCCAGACACACAATTGCATTAATAGTTCAGTATTCACTAAAAAGTTAAATAATTTAGCTGAAACTGTGTGAACATGAAATTTTCAATATTCAGAAGTGATTATGAGTTCCTACCCTTATCTCGCTTTTCTGATGTTCTTTGCTCATTTGGCAGCATGTGCTATGTGTAACATAAACTTATTTCTACTGCACACACAACATGGTGATCTCTTTAAGTCTGATTTTTTACTTTTAAGGAAGGGAAGTTGGATAGGCATGTTAACCTTTTCTTTGCTTCTTCTCAAAAGTTGAGCTCAAAACATGTTTTGAGACTAACGTAGTTGTTATTAGCATCTCTTTCTTATTTCTTTCTTTTTTTGTTTCCTCCTTCCTTCCTTCCTTCCTTCCCTTTTTTTTCTTTCATTCTTTCCTTCCATCCCTCTTTCTGTGCCTGTGCATTGTCTTGGTAGTGGATTATACAGATGTGTGAACTACTGTAAACATCTGGGAGTAATGTTTCTGTATACTGTGATTTCATCTACCATGCTTATGTTCCTGTATAGTTTCTCTTTTATCCCCCAAAATGTCTTCTGATATATCCATTTGATTCTGCTTAGAGCTGTTGTCTTTTAGATTTGCGGTCTTAGTGTGTATGAAATAATACATCCCAGATGCTTGTACGAACTCACCAGTTCTATCATATTTACATTTTTAGAAATTTGTAGTGTTTTGATGATTCTTTTTCATTGGCAAGAATGGGAGTTAAAGAAGGAACAGGTTTTCTTGAAATACTTGATGATATGTGTAGTAACAGACTTAATTGAGATAGATATTTGTGTTTTTCCAGATGACCGATTGCTGGCTTTACTAACTCTGTTTGCCAGCATTCCCTTCCCATCAGATGACGAACCACAGCCCCTTCAGGTAATTTAAAATATGGGTACAGAGAATACAAATATATGAAAAGTAGGAGATTTAATTGTGCTTTGTTAGATTTTAGGTTCTCACAGTGGTGCTGATGAAGTTTCAAGTCATATGGGAAATGATGTGTTCATTGGTAAATGGTTACCAGCGTTTTAAAAGAGTGTTCTTTCTCCATCCTCAGGGTCTACATAGTCCAAGAAGAATGGACTTCTCGGACCCTAGTATCAGCTCCTCCAAATAAATATTTGTAACTATTTACCAATAATTATAGCATCATATTCCAGAAGACTGAATAATTGTAATTGTTTGTAAATATACTTGTATGTTGGTGCCTGAAAATTATTGGTTGATTTTGGTTTGAAAAATCACTGTGAAGAAATTAATTTTAATGTGCATTTAATGTTTCAAACAGTGCAGTGGACATGGTGATGAAGTATAACCTTTGAGAAAAGGACATTTTTTGCTTATTTATGCGTGCAGACTAGTCTCTTATGAAGAAGGGCTGTGTTTTCTTTCCCTCATTTCTTTTCCATGATTCATTCTTTGTTATGCTGAGAAATAAAGTGAAAACTCAATCCATTTTTTTTCTTGAAGGGAGTGTGGAGATGAAGTGTTAAATTCAGGAAAATGACAGTTTTGAGACAAGCATCAAATGTGTTAGAAAAATGAGGAAACAAAAAATGAAAATTTTATGTTACGTACTGCAGCCTACAAAAAATGATAAAACAATAAGAAGTAATGTTAATACCTTTGTGCAAATAACTTTTTTCTAGACATATCTGTAACTGACCACTACTTGGTTCGCAGCCATAATTTTCATACAGAACACCACCTACTTCAAGTTCAGAATGTTCTGTTTGTCATGCCCACTGGTGTTGTGCACATGAAAAAGGCCTACTCAGCTGTTATGTGGTGTGGGCAACTTGGCAAAATTTGGTCTGCTTTTGGGCAACATGAAAATCAATACACAGTAATGAAGAAGAAAAAGTATATGTTTCATCATATGTATAATTTTAACTGCGCATTTTTACATATATCATATGCAATAAAAATATCCTGATAGTATGGAAAATTGTAAAGAATGTAGTGCATAATGTAGGCTAGTGGGATGGCTGTTTTTAGTACATTTTCAAAAAGGAATTAGTAATATAGTGTATGTCTCCATAATTAAACAGCTGATAAGTTTTTCATTTTGCTTTGACATTCTGTCTTGGCTTTGCAAGGGAAAGGTTTAAATGACTTTTATTTTGAATGTCTCCTCGGGCAAAATAACACTGTGTTATGGAAAACATACTGCTCATGAAATATGGGTTGAATGGCCTTGGGATAAAAGGATGATTTTTCAGTTTTATTAATAACATGGGTTTCTGCAAAACTTGTCACTGGTTCAGGATCACATTTGTCTTCCTCTTCCTCCTCCCGACTGCTGCACACTAATGATTGTGACACAGATCTTCAGTGCTTAGAACTGTCAAGTTTATTGCCTACAAATATCTAAGAACTGAAGTTGACATCCTTCTCAGCATATAGTCATATCCAGTTCTCATGGAACATCACATGTGTGAAGTGGGGTGGAAAATGCACAAATTTTGCATTTTGCAGAAGTGATGGTAATAGAATAGCAATGAGTGACACAGCTTTTATGTGTGATACCCAATGTTGCTGGTCAGGACCAAGTATCCTGAACAACTGCTATGGGAAAACAACACTTCTAGGAACCATACATCTGATATTATACAGTGTTTATGTAGGCAAATTTTTGGTACCAGAAAAAATGAACGATGCTTAAGGGAAAGTAAGAAGTATGGGAACAGTGCGTAGAGGTTTTACTGTATATTCAGTAGTAATGCAGTGCATCATATGTGCTTAGGTGTCCAGCATGGTTTCTTGGAAGCATGCTGATATAGTCTGTTCTGCTTTTGTTGCATTTATGGGTATTTGGTCATAACTCACACTGATTTTTATGTTATGTGCATGAAAGACATGTTACTTCTTGTTTTATGCTGTAGTGCAATTCATTCCTCAAAATAATAATTGCAGTCCTATGGAAACTTGAAAAGACATTTATTTCTTAAAACTGTGTATTATCAGATGAGGGGAAAACAGAATTTTTAAGCTTGTGGGCTCAACAGTTTGTGAAAACTTGAAAACATTGTTGCAGTAGATGTAGAACTTAGAAATTATTTAAGTCCTCTCCTTCCATTCTCTTCAGGATCTTGATATAGGAAGTGTGGGGGTTATACATAATACAGTGTGTAAGATTACACAGTTTTTAACTGCCATGAATAATGTAGATGTATAGGGTGTTGAGGAAGATGTTTGGACCTAAGAGGATGGAAGTAACAGGAGAGTGGAGAAACTTGCAGAATGGGATGCTTCATGATTTGTACTACTCGCCTAAGATTATTCAGATGGTCAAATTAGGGAGGATGAGATGGGCATAGCATGTGGCATGTATGGAGGAGAAGAGAGTGCATACACATTTATGGTGGGGAAGCCTGAAGGAAAGAAACCACTAGGAAGACATAGCATAAATATGCAATGTTGAAGAAGTGTGGCTTGATGGTGGAAACTAATCATTTAATGCAGAATTTATATAAAATAATGTTCTAGTGTGGAGAATGTCATTTCAAGTACAGAATTACAAAGTAATATTATTTTAGACTTACCTTTTTGAGATGTTTTCCTGCTTAATAAGCCATATATGTTTAATTTTTCCAGAAACATCTTGAAAAATCAGTATATTCTAACAAATTCACTTCGTGGTACAACGCACATGACATATATAAACTCTTACATGTTTTGGCACCTTGGTGCCCTACTTTGTTTGTGTTGAAGACTTGTCAGTTGGATTATCTTATGTGCTCCTGTTAACAGGAATCTATCTCCAGAAGCTCCAGTATGTCTGTAGTGAACAAGTTCCTAGACCTGCCTGGTGATCTGAATAAAAGAATGCACACTTCCAGAGCCATGCAATCTGCTTCAGAAGATATTGATTTAATACAGTTTACTGAAATGGAACTAAATTTTCAGATGGAAGGTATTTATCACTTTAGTTTTTAATATAACTTAAAGCGGTGTGAACGGAATATGAGGTCCATCACAAAAATAACAAGACTGGCTTTGTAACTGAGGAACCAACAGCGTGGGCCGGGGGG
>Ga0268261_10001330_pt1 | contig 16834 bp, 14 predicted proteins | sample TergutNc150P1_FD_190353 | JGI IMG/M metagenome (GOLD analysis project Ga0268261, IMG submission 190353) | Nasutitermes corniger P1 segment gut microbial community from laboratory colony in Florida, USA - Nc150 P1 (SPAdes) (version 2) | ecosystem: Host-associated > Arthropoda: Insects >...
AGGAGACTGGCATCTCCAAACAGGCGCGTCGGTCGTGCTCGTCCGCCGGCCACGCTGCTTGCCGGGCAATGCTGGGGGTCTGGCCGGCAAATATCACCGGGCTCGTGCTCAACCGGCAGCGTCGCGGCTTGCGGGCGAGGCGGACGGCAAGGCCGGCAAGAGTCACCTGGTCCCGCCCTAGTCGAAGGCTGCGATGATGCTTCGATATCAAACCTACATTATCGCAAGGTCACTAATGATTTTAACGAGGATAAAAGAAACGACGAAGCAAAGATAAAAAACCAAGTGATTTCTGTCACCGGTAGACGAAACACCGTGTTCAAAAGTATTCAGCGACTTCGGATATAGGAATAACGCAGGCAGTAAGAATGCTTGTCCGAACACCGTGACGAGGGAATCGCGTAAGAAAGTCGAAACATGTTAGACGGTTTATGTTGGGGTGGGTTAGGTTGGATTACGTTGTGTTCGGTTGGATTTGGGTATGTTGGTGTCTCAACACCGCGAAGAAAGAATTGCGAAAGAAAGTAGAAACATGTTTGTTTATGTTGAGGTTGTTTAAGTTGGATTACATTGTGTTTGGTTGGTTTTGGGTAGGTTGGTGTCTGAACACCGTAAAGAAATGGCAAGATGTCGAAACATGTAATTTGTTAGGGCGGGTTAGGTTGGATTACAGGGTGTTTGGTTGGTTTGGGATAAGTTTCTGTCTGAATACCGTGAAGGAATCGCGAAAGAAAGTCGAAACATGTTGGATGGTTTGTTAGGGTGGGTTAGGTTGGATTACGTTGTGTTCGGTTGGTTTTGGGTAAGTTGGTGTCGCAACACCGTGAAGACGAAACTGCGAAAGAAAATTGAAACATGTTAATTTCTTTTAGGGTTGTTTAGGTTGTATTGCGTTGTGTTTGGTTGGTTTTGGATAAGTTGGTGTCTGAACACCGTGAAGGAATCGCGAAAGCCGAAACATGTTAGATGATTTGTGTCAGGGCGGGTTCTATTGGATTACGTGGTGTTCGGTTAGTTTGGGATAAGTTGGTGGTCGAACACCGCGAGGGAGGAATCGCGAAAGAAAGTCGAAACATGTTAAATGGTTCACGTTAGAATGTGTCACGTTGGAGTAGGTATAATTTGTGTCTGAACACCGTGAGGAAAAAATTAGATTGAAACATGTTAATACTTTATGTCTGGGATATGTTGAGGTACTAATGGGTTAGATAAAGATAGTTTGGCTTGAGTTGGGTTGCGTAAAGTTGGGTGGGATTTGGTTATGTCGGGTTTGTTTGGGTAGGGTTGTGGTACGATAGGTTTTGAGGTTTGCCTGCATGGTGGACGGTGGCACTTTGAGAATATATCTTGCAGTAACTTGGATGGAATGCTACAACAAAACCACTTACAAATTACCAACACATGCAGCCTTTGCACTACTTTTGCATTTTCAGCAGCCGTTCTGGGCGTTAATATTACTGAGATAGTCTGTGAAATGACACTTCTGTAAGTAAATATTTTTAAGGTAAGAGCTAGCCTTGGTAGTTTCATTTCATTTCAAGATTTCCAGTTCAAGTCTACATGGAAATTAAAATCAAATGTTCCCGAAAAGAGACATCAACCTACTCTCTGGAGATGACATCTGCATGCTAAATCATATAGGAGATGGTATTTAATATGATATTAAGTGTTTATGATCTTTATTGTATCTATATTCCATTTTAATTAGCGCATTTTGTTGGTTAAAATATGGAATTTATAAGCCTCTATTTGTTTATGACTGAAATCCTGATCCGTGTAATTCTGAAATATCTGAACGTTTTGTCTCCCGGTTGTAGAAGGTGAAGTTTCTTTACCATGTTAAGAATTTAAACTGCCACACGGGAACTTGGATTGGTTCAGTGTAAAATTACATTATGGTCTCACAAAAGAAGGAAGATCATCAACTTGTCTTTCAATGTGGCAAAGAAAATGGTATAGTTAAGCCAATGAATGTGCTGGTAATATGTGGCTCAAGGGACTGAAATATTGTGTTTGAGAAAGCCTGAAGCAACTGGTCTCAATTGTGAAAATCTGAAGGAATTTTCTGAAATTTTAAAGAAACGTATGTCAAAGCACATTTTCAACGTGGCAAAAGAAAGTGGGATTGTCTTGCTTACACTGCTGCCCCATGCATTACAACCATTGGATTGCACCATTTTTGGTCCATGTAAAAACATTACAATGCTTGCCTTATTGGATGTTGTCAAACCGTGTTAAACCTGTAACCATTAACAGCACTGCACACATACTGGAAAATGTATCAGCAAGGCATTTACAAAACAGAACAATGAAAAGGGCAGTGAGAGGATTGTGTCCCTTAATTAAAATATTTTTATTGAAGATGAGAAGGCATGAAAAAAGCTGGATCCTAACAGACAAACCAGAAAAGAGTGAAACTGAAAATCAAACGGCCAAAAAGGGTACACGAAATATTCAGGGAAAACACTTGACAATAAAATTGTAAAGCAGATGTTGATTACTGTTGACAGCCTTAAGAGATTCCATATGCAGTAGTTATTAATGATGATCATGTAGATGTGAGTGAAAGAGTAAATGAAGAAAGTTTTGCAGTTGGTGGTGTTGCAAATGGGAATTATATTTTAGTAAATGGCAGGGAATGGGAGAATTCTTATTACATGGCTGAAGTAACAGATAATTTGCATTGACATTAACATAAAATCAGGTATTACAAAGAGCTGGAGAACACGAATACATTTATCCTGGGCAAAGAAATGAATATCTCAGTATTCTTAGTGGCGATGGACTGTCCAAATGCCAAGCATCACAGCTGTGCTTTGCAGATGGCTTTAGCGCATTTAATTTGAAACAGATAACAGCCATAGAAAATAGGAGTACATGTAATTGAACTTCTTTTAAATTGCATATAGCTTATATTTGAAGTTCTTGTCCTTCATTTGCAGACATATTAAACGAATGTTACTGGAAGAATGTTGATTACATATATTTTTCTCGTGTACCTACACAAAGTGCGAAAAAATAAATTTACTCTTCAGTAGCCACACAAATAAGAAATTCTGCCGGGTACATATGCAACATTATGCAGCATTTGCAACTTTTACAACATGCAATCCCGTTCACACAGAAGAATGAAAACCAAAAACAGTCGCAACATACAACACCTTCCCCTACATGCCTTATCAATGCCGGACAGGGAACACATCCTCCAAAAGTACAGCAAATTCAAAACATATAGGAACAATGCAAACCAAAATTGCATTCATTAAGAAATTCAGAACAAATTTGACTCGAGAAATCTGTGCTGGCATTTGGTCCTATGTTTTGTCTTCCTGTTTGCTATCTGCTCTTCGCACTAGAGGGTATGTTATGGTATTGTTTGAAAGTCTTTTGTGATATACATAAACATCACTGTATTTTAAGGATATGCAAAATAAATAAATTGTAACTATTGCACTACAAGATTATCACCACCAATCAGTGAAGTTTATGGTCAGTGATGTACATAAAATTTAATGCATATATGCAGAAGTAAGTGAACTTCACATTCTTGTATTTATAACAATAACGGTAATGTTACAGTATCAAAACCACTATTTAACAATATACGTTTCTACAGTATCAGCATATTATAAAATATTAAATGCTTATAAAAATAGATTCAGTGTCTGAACCAACCGGTTTGAATGATAACAAGAATCCAAGGATTTAAAAAAAAAACATATCATCAGTCTTTGCATTTCCCAGCGTCCTCGACATATGTAAGTTCCAACTCACAGGTAATATAAATAAAGAGAAGATATAAAAATTCATTAATACAATGCTTGTAAAATTTTATTACAAACTACTCCTGTTTCAGCAATTCCCTTCTACTAGTTAGGAACACAAATGTGTTTACTTCTGTACCTGGAGATAATTACACTTGTAAAATATTACCACAAAAATCAGTGAATCAACTTACTGAGGTGTAATTTTAGATCAGTAAGAATCAGTCAGCCTAACATTCTGTCAGATAACAAGTGCCATACATGTGACAAGGGCTCTCAAATTTGTGAAATTTAAGCCCACATTTTGTACTGTACAAAAATGCTACATACATCACAATAACGAACGCACAAACCTGTGATCATTTAGATATTTCTGAGGCAACCCATGTAGTATATTCCTGCTTTGAAGTGCAATTTACAATGCATGCCAAATACGGCATAGGAAATTCACACTACATAAACAGTTTAGCAACATGTAAGGTAAACCCTTCAGCAAAACATACTTACAGGTTAATGTTGTTTATGTGCTAACATTGTGGTCAAGCAGTTAGCATGCCTGCATTATGTTTGGGATGTTCATGTTTCAAAACCACATACCAGCCATCTCAACATGACACATTACTCATTGTTTTTACTTCAGTCTCAACAGGCAAATACCAGGACAATACATCAAATTAGACCACAACCTCCTCCTGCCTACCATTTAAAGCATTACTGCCTTACTGATGACTGTCAATAAACCATAAATAAAAACGTACTAACATTGCACCACAGTTAGTTAAAATTAACCCACTTTTTTTCCATTATGACATCATTCTAAATGTACAACACTTGTCCATAAAACAGGTACGACTATCACACCAAGGGTGGGAATATGACACATGGCAAAAGTTACAGTGCAGGCTTGATCTTAATCATTAAGCGGGACTCATAAAATCATCACAAATATTAGAATCCATTTTCAATATACATGGATGGTCCCAAAAGTAATGAGAATGATTTTTTTGCGCAGCGCAGTAGGGACAGGAAAGGATAGTGGCGGTCGTGGTAGATGGAGGGGAAACCCAGGCATACAGTTTGACCTTGCTCAGTTGAGTCCGCGCCTTTGTAGCAGTTGGTATGTTAGCAAAGTGCGTAGTTGTTTTTGTGTCTTGTCACGGGTGAAAATGCAGAGGAGTATGGAGCAGCGTTACGCGATCAAGTTCTGCGCGAAACTCGGAAAGTCTGGTTCTGAAACGTTGCAATTGTTGAGGACAGCTTATGGGAATGCTGTTTTGTCTTCAGCCCAAGTCTTCAGGTGGCACAAGGCGTTCAAGGACGGAAGGGAGAGCGTTGAGGTCGAACAGCGCACAGGCCGTCCTTCAACTGCAAGAACTGAGAACAATGTGGCCCGTGTGAAGGATGTTCTGGATAGGGACCGGCGTTTGCAAGTGCAGTTAATCGCAGAGGAGGTAGGACTACCGAAAACGGACGTCCACCGAATCAGTACGGAAGATCTCCACATGAGAAAAATGTGCGAAATTGGTCCGGAAGAATCTGTCCGATGAACAAAAGGACAATCGTGTGTTGGTTTCTCGGAAAATCTTGGATCGTGTGAAAAGTGAGCCCGACTTTCTGCAGAGAGTGATAACCGGAGATGAAACTTGGATTTTCAAGTACGATCCGACAACCAAAAGACAGAGTTCAGAGTGGCGCACTTCCGAGTCACCTCGACCAAAGACGGCCCGAATGAGCAAATCAAGAGTGAAATCCATGCTAATCATTTTTTTTTATTCAAAGGGAATTGTTCACAGGGAGTTTGTGCCACCTGGACAGACTGTGAATCAAACATTTTACCTACAGGTACTCGAGCGTTTGAGAAACAGAGTTAGGCGCGTCCGCAGTGAAATTGCAGACAAGTGGTTCCTTCATCATGACAATGCGCCAAGTCACACATCATTCGCTGTGAGGGAATTTTTGGCTCAAAATAAGATCACAACGCTTCCCCACCCACCGTACAGCCCTGACTTGGATACGTGTGATTTCTTTTTATTCCCCAAGCTGAAAGCCCACCTCAAAGGACATCATTTTGGGACAGTTGAAAACGTTCAGGCAGCTGCGATGAGGGCTTTGAACAACATCTCAAGTGAAGACTTCCTCCACTGCTATGAAGAGTGGCAGCAACGCTGGAATTGCTGTATTCGATCGCAGGGAGCCTACTTTGAAGGGGATAAACTGTAACTGCATGTATGTTCAATAAATTTTTTTTAAAAAAATCATTCTCATTACTTTTGGGACCGACCTCGTATGCTTTCAAGAACCTATAGCATACCCGAAATAAAACATAAAGTAACCTCAAAGAGCATTAGAAGAATGAAACCGTATTTCTAATAAAACATGAACACTTTTGAGAAGCACAAAATGCAAAATGGAGACTCCCACTCCATGGAGTTCAAAATCAATCAGCCTTGCTTACCATAAGACTCTGCTTCATTGAGATGAGAGAGATCTGCACACTAGCAGGAGGGATTGAGAAGCCAACTTGCTGGACAAGTGGTCTCAACCCACTGTGCCAGAACCACTCACAGGTTGAAACAGCCATATTAAAAATGGTGACCATGAGGGGTCACTGAAGTTCACAAACTCTGTGACTGTGCTCGAGTCATATCAATTGATGTACAGAGGGTAATAATGCAGAATACATCTCTAAATGTTCATTATAAAGAAGTAATGCTTGTGCTAGTGGCCTGTACTTACCAAATGCCATTAAACTACACAATGCCTGTTCAGAGGGCTCCAGGACTCTACAACCAACCTCCCTTTAATATCATGTGATGGACACGGTTTATTTTCCATTCGGTTGTAACATGCTTTCCTGTCACATAAACGCAATTATTTGGTTTGAAGAAATTGGGCAAAATTTTGTTACAAAATAGGAAAACCTGCAAAGAAAACTTATGATTCATTAAAAGTAGTCATTAACAATATTTTACAAAAACTGCAGAAGCACACTTATTTCAAATCAGATGTCTGCAATACATAACAAAGTATGTTAGGACTAAATTAAAAAAGCACCAGGTTCCAGGCAATTTACTAAACATGGCCATTACAACTGTAAGAGGAAGGCTGCATGCAGTCCAGGAACTATTTAAGCAGCCATTCTATGTAACAACACACAGTGGATAACCTCAATTAGCCAGTGTCAATACACACACACAAACTCAGTATGCCAACTACAGCATTATTCTAACTTCGCTTTGTACTTACAAATTTTACTGATGCAGTGTCTATGCCTTCTGACAGTACTGTAATGCCATATTACTACAGTTCTTGAATGTCTAACCGTATGATTGGTTCTGAAATTACATTCTCTGCAAATGCAAGATTTTGCAAGAATTTCAAAATTCATTATTAGAACATAAAATAAGAAAACTGAGAATGTAAATATGGAGTGCCAGAATGGAACGGAATACGTACAATGAAGTCCCCATGCAAGGTTTGCCTTGGCCACAAGATTGCTCTGTTTCTACGAAGATAAATCTTAAATCAGATTTGAGAAACATTAAAAAGGAAGATATAATTAATTTCCAATTCAGATTTTGATTTTGTTTAATCTAACACATAGCCTTACTTATCAGTATTAGATGCATTGGTCCTTTCAACTAAATCCCACAACTGCAGACCGTCCCATTCATATTAAGCCTCTTGCCCAGCATTTCAGAGTGTTAAAGTTCTCTCTTAACTGCAACACGAATGCTTTGTGTCACAGGTGTGCAGGATAGCGGGCAGTGACTTATCAACAGAAACTAGCACTGTGCTGTTTCAGCTCCAAAGATAATTTAAACATTAAAAATTATTACTGTTGATGGCTTACAGGTTATTATCCACATTGTTCCTTTATAACTACTACAGTATTACTCCCCATCTAAAATGTATCTCTTTGTTACTTTAATGAATGCTGAAATAAGATCTAAATATTTGACGTAAAATTTTGCTTTCAGCTTAGTTTCCATAAGTAAGCAAATAAAGACATCAATACATTAAAAATTATTAATAACTTCTTTTTTTACAAAAACAGGAAACCAGTGTAGGTACTTTAGAAAAGTCAAAAGGTTCAGAATCACTGCCAACCATAAGAAGTAACATCGTATCACACCCTGAAGCATGGCTGGTGTGTGGCATTTGGTACACATAAAAAATCCTCAATCACATGAGTGAGTTTGAAAATTACACTTTAACAAAAGGGTTCCAAGATGGGTGACAAAGAAACACAAAGAAGTTTAAGAACCACCAAACCAGATATCCATAGCACAACACCGCAGTGAGAATGGTTGTTGCCATGATACTATATCAGAGATTGAGAGTGGTAACTGTGCAGTGTGCAGCTGCATTATCGCTACCAGAAATATGGCTAAACTTGAGGTAAAACAGGCCCAAATGCAATAACCAGTGTCCAAGCCCTTCCAAGTCTTTAAGCTCCCACAGAAACCATTACACAGATTTTACCACTTCCATATGAATACACGCTGTTATTAATGAAATTTATTGTGAAAGAATAAGAATTTAAAGACACTGATTGTACACAACATTAACACATGGACAAGTACCACATGCCAGTCATTCATGTTTTCAGAAAAGTACATACAATGCTAGTGTCAATGTACTCTACAGTTCACCATGCAGATTAACAAGTCTTAAGAATGAAAAGGTGCAGTTTGAAGTAATATAACAAAAATAATTAAATACAAACTCATTTTCTGCCAATGAATTTCTAAGGTTTAAAAATTACCCAAAATCTTGTTACCTGCTGTTTATAATAAATGTAAAGTGCATTATGTGTAACACTTATATTTTATACAAAATTACTTCTGTATATTGTATATTTTTACAACTTATTCCACATTTGCTTACAACTCTGATTAAATTTTGGATCCATGGTATGTACATATATACATATGTATGTGTGTATGTATGTATGTATGTGTGTATGGGGAACTAGGAAAATATTGCACAGGGCTCAGAATTCCAAACATTTTTATGTGTATCACGTTAGTTACTGTCTTACCACACTTTTACTTCAAAATTCATGAGGTTATGCATGTGTAAGTAATTAAAAAATATATATCAACATATAAAATTCATATTATCAGTTTGTACAAAAAGAAAGATATGACAGATTAGTGGCCCAAAGTAAAATATGAATGTGGAAATACCACCTTCTCAGGAACTTCCATCAACACGGGCAGGGAGATGAAACAAAAGTTCCCTACTCTGTGAATTAAACTGCTTAAAAGATAAGTAAAGTGTTTAATACATAATTCACAAAAGTAAATTTTACACAGTTGGCACAACCTGCATATTTATTTTGTAACTGATGTGTTTCCAAATTACAGTTTTGGCATAATGCTATTATCAGGCTTGCAATTCTTTATGTATTATAGCATTTAACTTACATGGCCAGTAGTATGATTAGTTAGGGATCCAATGTTTTGTGTGTATTTCTCAAACACTTAAAATAAAATTATATACTTAGTTAAGCTAAAAGTATACTTTCAAACCCCTACCTTCCTTCCAAGAGCCACAAAAAACACCTGCATTGATTGCTACAGCCTCATTTGTGTATCTCACGACTGGCATTTACTGTTCTAGAATGGATTATTTATGCATGTAAACTCTATTGGTAAATTTTTTAACACCTTGTGATATTCTGTCATCAGTGTTACAAGGACATGTTTCTGTGGTTGGATTACATTTGTCAAGTATTATTTGTTGCAAACAGACATGTGGCAAAGATTTGACATTATTTTTCTTGCATTTGGCATTCTGTTTGTGCTGTTACCTAGCACAACCTATGGTTTTACTTTCTGTAGCCAGTTGGAGGAGCACAGTGGCAATTAGATGGATGGTTAATTATGTGCCAGCAGCCATCAGCATAACAATGAACAAGGCACCCAAAGCATTCAACACCACTAGGAAAGTAGCACAATTTTAAATTCTTGTGTTGATATTCCCTTTAGCCCTCTTCCTGGTCACCACTGTTGCATGTTTGCAAGTGTGTATGTGTTTTCACTTCTCTTGTGTGATATTTTTAGATTCTAGTCCATGCCGTGGACAGGAGAGAATGTTTTGTGATTGGTTTTAATTTCATTCTAAATGTACCACAAATCCAAGCAGCAATCATCATTCAGATATCCAACTTGTGTGTTGTTATAATAATGGATATGATGCAGGATTAAACCTTCCATCTAAATGCAATGTGGTCCTGCTGCTACTGTTTGTATATAGCACATCAGGTGACTTCACAAACAAAACGTGCAGACAGGGAAAAAGGCCTTCAATGTTAGCCACATATCATTTATCAAGAAATAAGTGACAAAAGTAATCAACACAGCAAAACAAAATTCAAACATGGCAATGATAACACAAACACTATATTAAAGATTTACAAATTTATGAATGAAAGACACAAATCTGCTCAAAAAGTACAGTGGAATATGAAACCAGAAAAGCTATCCTTAAGAAAGGAAGGGAAAGCGATACAATGAAGGCTGAAGTCTGTGCAAAATAACTCGCAGACAGCTGCAAATAATAGCAATAATTCTAGCTACTGACAACCTATACACCTCCACTTCATAATAAAAACCCATTAAGACGTTTTATCCCATGTATAAAATGCATAAATTTGAAATGATGGTTTTTCCATTTCTCTTTGGGCCATTATTCCTGTCACTTGATTTCTATAACCACTTACCACCTCTGTTCATTGTACCACTTGACAGTCATAACTAACTGATAAATGCCCCATTAATTGTACTTTACAAAGATATAGTAGAGAATACAGAAATACAGTACTGCACTGCTCCATTTCTTAGGTAACAGAAGACATGGTTATTATATTCTATATCCTGTCACTGGGCTAAAAAGTTTGTACAAATGATGAAAATGACCAATAAAACTTTCTGTTAGGACAGAAACCTCAGTCAACCTAATCACTCAGTAACTATACTGACTGAGCTATTTATTCCAGATAATTTTTTCTGAATCATACAAACACAAAACTACTCAGCTGTTCTGTTTACAGTAAACTTTTCAACATGACACGTTGTGTCCTGCATTGAGGTAATGTAAACACTGGAATCACGTGGACATACGACATTATGTCTTGCCGTGGGCTCATGTAAAAATATGTTAAGACCATAATGTTTCTGTAGAAATATACTTGTGTACTGTACTGATAGGGTATTTTCAATCCCAAACAACTGTAAATCACCTTTCATTTTCACCTTCTGTACATGACATCAAACTATTAAAATCAAATTAGTGAAGTTTCATTGCAAATTACAAGGAAATGAATTCACCTACCAATATTACTATGTAAGTATTTCTTGCCAACATCCTAGAGGTGTCACTGAAGAATCCTGTTTGTATTTAAGTACTACAAAACTGACAAAATATCCCTGGGCTACGAACCGTGTCATTTCCAAAACGCAATCTTACATTTCTTAATGATTATTACACACCTGGTTGCTGAGTTGACTCACTGCTGTTTACAGCTGGTAGTCCAATATTATTTTATCATTGTCAGTCATCATGAAAGCTGAAAAGTCTTGTATTATAAAAACTATGACAAAATTTCAAGTAAATATAGTATGTTTTGGTTGGCACAATTCAACAATGAAAATGAAAACAAAACCAAGCCTAGCAGCAGAGTGGTGACCGTTCAACCTCACCATGGGCCAGTGACGAAGTCTGCAAGGAATACTGGGTCTGTCCATCTCCATTTCTGTCTCCAACAGTCAATGTACCTGTTGCAGCATTTGAAATAGGACTCAATGGGTCAGATGTGTCATAGATCCTGAGGCTAGAGCACAGAGAATCCTGGCTTAGTCGAATAAGTCCTATGGCTGTACTGAGAAACACATCTTCTATTCCTGTAGACATGAACATGACATTAACATGGCCTGGCAAACAAAGCAGTTGCCACTCACACATTACATTACTGCCAGACAATGTTACTAAGAAGCATCACATATTTTATCATAAAGATATCATCATATAACAATCAGGTACTATGTTCATATAATCTGTTCAAAACTTCAGTTCCATACATGTCTTTAAGCTTCTGTGGTGACAGAATTCAATAAAATCTTTTCGGGCTGACTCCTACACTAAGTGGTTCAAGAATACTTTCATTTCAGAAACTCAACTGTGTCAATCATCACACTTCTGGCTTGAACCATGTGATACTATTGGCCTGAGAAGACTCCTAGACTTCATTTCCACCTTGAAACAGGTCTGCCTGTAGTCCTGAAGGCATCTGTTTCAGTACCTGTCTCAGAGTTAATTCAGTAGTGTAATGTAATTTATTTGCATTCCATAAATCCAAGTCAGGATACAATCCTATGGATATAAACATAGTCACATACATACTATATAATGACAAATACACAGCGAAGACTCTTAATAATAAATAATAAAATACAATTAATAAAACATCTAAAACCAGCAACATCTAGATATCCAGTGTAGTGCAGTAATGTGCTTTCAATTTGCTATCAGTTTTCTAGATTATCTCTGATAGATAAAATATTCTTCACTATTATAAAAGGAATTTATAAGTAAAAAACTCTTTAAGGCATTCTGAAACAATGTTATCTCGTTAGCTAAGTCTTTGATATCATGAGGAAGGTTCTTAAAAATTTTGATTCCTGAGTAGTACACAGTCTCCAGTACACCCAATCTAAATAACTTCATTATCTCACACAGCTGTATGCCGTATGTAGAATTCACACTCCTCCGAAAAAGAACAAAACTGCAGCTCTCCAAGGTTTCATGAAAACATTCTTAAATTTCAATTCTGAGTTATTTTTTAAGTCTCATCAAATGACAATGTTTGTAGTTTTATGATCCACATCATACTTATAATACAATATCACAACCCATGCAAGTAAAATTAAAAGCAGTTATGTGGGAAAAAGGTGACCCCCCCCCCCCTTCAATGAATGTTATAAATTAAAGATGTTGATACCACACTTTTGTTTACTTATTCAATTATTTAGTCTTACAAAACTATAAAAATAATACATGAAGTAGCTTAGTCCAAGGCAGTCTCTTTTAACCAGTAAAATTCAGTAAAAACTTGAAATTAAAACAATGGGACAAAAACCAAAATAACATTGATTTTTGTTAAAAAACACAACCATATGTGCACAAAGTATTTACAATATATATAATCCATGTACCTTGGGTAGGATTTAATCTGATGGTATAACGCTGTAACCAACAGAACATGTACAGACGAGCTCTCATTCACGCCAGTAAGAATTATAAATATTTTAACCACCATCCTTTTTATATTTTTTTGCCTGACGATGACCCTTTAGCATTGAAACATACTAAGAGTATTTGTGCTGATGGTATCTTCTTTAATTTAGAGTTAGTGAAAGATAACAGGATGTCCTCTGTTAACCTTTTAAAGCCTAGTGGTTATGTGATGCATCAACAAGTTTAACATTCAAGAATTTTACGCTCTGCCCACACTGTATTTATGTGTTTTGTATTTATCTGAGAAAAGACAGCGATTTGTGCCAGTTACAGCATAAACTGATTGGTTTTTATAACTGAGATAAAAAGTGTTTACAGTGTGGTATGGACTGGGTCTTTAAATAAAGCAGTCTGCACTTCGTCTGTAAGGGTTAAACTAATAAACTGCAATATCCATTTAATAATTCTCAGTCTGAGGTTCTCCCTCATTTAGTGTTCATTTCTATGATCACGACCCAAATGCCTGAATGTTATTTTTGCCATTTCAGTTTTTCCAAGGGTTAGGGTTGAAAACCACTGGCCTGGCACCTAAGAGAAGCACAAAATGACAACTGTACTGTACAGCTGTAATGTGCAATTTATCAGTAAAATGTATTATCACTGTCTTTGCATTCCATGGAAAATCTTGACCATGTACATGTGTGTGTGTGTGTGTGTGTGTGTGTTCAGTATGTTCATTATTTCCATGAAACTTATCATTTACGGACATATTCCAGACAAGGTGAAAGCCTTGCAATCTGAAACCAGTAATCCTGAAATTTAAACTGCAACAAATTCATGTCAGCGTGAATGTGTTTGGATGTTGCCAGATATTTGTTCCAGTAGCTGCTGTAAAATAATAGTAAATTCAGTAATTTTACTAAGAAATTTTTGTAACACACTTTAGATCCTAAATCAGCACAGTTAATAAGACTGGCTTGCTGCTGTGTTATGATTACCATGCATCAACTAACATTTATTCCTTACAGTTTTTGCTCATGCACCTTGTATTTTAGAACCAAATAATATTGCAACTGACTAAGAAAACTTGATATTGAATTGCCATATTGCAGATATGTTGCAGAATGGTAAAAAACACATCACCTTCATCATGGAGGGCAGACGACTCAAAATAGTTCCCACCAATAGAAGCTGCATACTGCAAGGCTTCTTCTCTCGTAACCTTACGCTGCGATTCTAGATCTGTCTTATTTCCAACGACACTAAGAACCATTGACTCCAGCACATTGCGTTGTAGTTCTAAGAAAAGTAATACTATGGGTCAGTTAAAATAAATATGGATGGTTTACATTATATAACCTTTCCCAAAAAAAATTTTATTTAGAGAAACCTGAATTTCATGACACACTTCCACGGTAATTCATATGATACTTATTTTATCTAACCAATACTGTCTGTCAATTCACTGCCACCATGTCACATGTGTGGACAGGCAGCTAGCTTGGTATGTTTATAAGATCAGTGAGCCAAAAGGATGTGACAAATGATACCAGTCAGATTTAATGTGGCCTGATATAAATTCTATAGGATACAGATTGTCAGGAAACATTAATTTCTTTCATCTTCTTAACTGTCACACAAATCCACAATATTTTGTGATAGCAAAGGAAGTATTACAGATGTATTTTGGAAAGATAATTATACACAGTTACATGAAATATTTGCAGAGGAAGTTATCAAGGTCCATTTTCTGGAACTATAATGGAATTTTGAAAAATTTAAAATACTGTTGAAGACTAACCACAAATATGTCTTAGCAGAGATATGAATTGGTGCCTCTTGAACAGAAATCAGACACACCATCGCATAAACTATCTTGCTCATTACAGACTCAATGAGTGATATGGAAGACCTGTTTACCTCTATGTGGGGTGCTGACACTGCCCCCGCAGTACTCTTTGGTTTATTTTATCAGTCTGTCAGTACATGATTCGCACTTTCAAGTTCTATAATAATTTGACAGATGTTGTTATTACACAGGCAGAGTGCAAACATTTTAAAAAAGGCAGTCACACACAATTTCAAGATGCTGTCCCAGCATTCACTGGCAACACTGCTGAAAACAATGAATCATGTCACCTATGATAAATAATGTTTGGTTTCAGTCACATCCAAAGGCTCCAAAATAAAGAGGAATGTTCAACTGTTGACAATTATGTTCAGTGCTATTACTTATTATTTTAAGCACTCACTGGTACAAATATAGTAGGATGTTACTGCTCAAATAAATGCGAGCAGTCTTTCAAAATCACTTTAAGCACTAATCAGACTGAAGCATATGGGGTACCTTGAAAAACCACGGGCAGTTCCAAGTATAAATGTCACAGTCACTGTCAACATGCTTGATGTGGTTTATTTTAGTGATGGTTTTAAAGTAATGGCTATATGAACAGTCAGAGGCACAGAATCTCATCCAATGAAGAGTCATACACCTTATATGAACAATCCTTACATCCATAAAAAAATTGGTGCATGGTGTGCATTGTCCTATAGGTGCTTGGTCCCATCTTCTACAAGACCACAGTTGACTGTGCGGTACAAACAAACATCACACCCCAGTTCATCTCGGTGTTCAAAGAGAATGAAGTCACTCTTGGCTTCATCAAGGTGGCTCCACATGTCGTATTTATCAAAGAACAATGGATTTCTTAAAAGAGAATTTTGAGAAGCAATTCATTTCTACAGGTTTGTGGCCCCTCCATGTCACCAGACTGGTCACCAACTTCTTTCTCTGAGGCCAACTAAGAGGCCAAGACAAGACAAACCCATACAGGCTGATGAATTTAAGGCCAACATCAAATTTCTCGGTTTGCAGATGTACTGTTATGTAGTGTCCAAAAACATCACCCAGAGGGTGCAGGAGGCCACTTTCAACACCCACTGTGATCACGAAAAATGATTTTTAAGTTTTTTTCCCTTTCACTGTTAAATGTACAGAGTGTGTGAAATATGTATTATATTACTAAATGCATAAAATGCTCCAGGTGGGTAACATAACTTTTGAATCGCCCCATATTGACTTCACTCACCTAACCATTCCATCAAGAACATACCTCTCACCCAGTCTTTCACAGCCTGAAATGTATCATATTGTGTGATGTCAAATACTATGAGTGCAGCATTGGCATTCCGATAATACATTGGAGCCATGGAACGAAACCTCTCCTGTCCAGCAGTATCCCAAACCTTGCAACAAAAACATAATAAAGTTAAATTTATTTATACATACAAGACACAGTATTACATATGAATATGGTAGCAACTGTACCTGTAACTTGACACGTGTGTCCTCAACAGTCAATTTGCAAGTGAAGAATGACGCACCAATCGTTGGGCTGATGTGATGACTGAACATTTTGCCAATATACCTCAAAACCATGCTAGTTTTGCCAACACCTATAACACATCATAAAGTAAGACTCCGCTTTCCTAACCAACACTTTAATCAAACTGTACTTACTTTGGTAACCACTAGAAATAATACTGTAGTGTAGGGATAAGGGTATGTAACTGTACATTCTGTGTTTCTTTTTAAATTAGGTTGTTGTTTTTTGCTAGACCAATAGTGCACGGAGTGTTGTAGTATATATATATATATATATATATATATATATATATATATATATATATATATATATATATATATATAGATCTTATTGCAATAACTGTATGAGGTATGGTGAACTGTATAAATTTGTTAATGTATGCAGGCTGCATATTGAACTATACTTGCTTTGGGACGTAGCCGGAGTCACATGTATGACTGA
>Ga0268261_10001331_pt1 | contig 16832 bp, 18 predicted proteins | sample TergutNc150P1_FD_190353 | JGI IMG/M metagenome (GOLD analysis project Ga0268261, IMG submission 190353) | Nasutitermes corniger P1 segment gut microbial community from laboratory colony in Florida, USA - Nc150 P1 (SPAdes) (version 2) | ecosystem: Host-associated > Arthropoda: Insects >...
TCTTTTGTAACCCGTGTATTATTATTCGAGTCCTCCTCCCTACGACGCCAGTTCGATTCTTCCCAAGTTCTCTTGGGTGGTGGCAGTGCTACTTGTTAGGGCATCAGGTACCCTCAGTATACCTTAACCCGTGCCCATTACAGTAAGTATAATCAGACAGACTCATCTTCAATTAACAGAAGCGTTGCGAGGTACAGAACCATTCTGTACTATTGTTTCAATATTATCAATATGTATAATCTTCTGACGAGCACTACGTCGGTATCGGTGACTAATTTGTCGTAATGTAATTCCAAACGTCAAACTGACGTGGATCCAAACCAAATAAGAATTCCAATAACCATGTCGCCGTTGCGTGAGTATATATAATAGAATTTATGCCGACCACAGCGTCTTCCGACATTACGGCAAGTTTCGTGCTCCAGTTTGCTAGAATTTCCTGGTGTGGCGTACATCTGTAGCAACTGGGTCAAGCTGACACAATAAAACGTATTGGCAAGACGATTGTAATATCCTGCGTTCTTCAATTTCCTATTTGCGACAAGCGTTGTGAAGCGGATTTTCAAAGTTGAATCTAACCAACAGTTTAACTCTGTAATTTTGGATATTACAATATAATCGATTTCCATATAAGCGACGTCTCCAAACTCGTTCCCCATACACTTGTGTCTCTCTCCCCCTCCCCACCAGACACAACAGCCGGTACTCGCACCCACGCCGCGAGCGGCCGTTAGCCTACGCCAGTGAACGAGGAGCTGCCGCGAACTACTTGCACCCCCTTCACACAATCTCAATTCCTTACAGGCTGTGTGACGGGAAGTTCCTCCAGTAGTTCTGAGGGTAATGTCGATCCAAGCCAAAGAGCTAACTGAAGGAGAAAACTGGCGCGAACAGCACGTCGACGTCCCTCCTTCAGTTTAGCCTTTTCAGAGTTTGACTGCTTTGGTAAGCTCAGGAACATACAGTTTACATTATAAATGGGAATTGTGCTTACGGTAACGATATCGAGTCAAGGTGCAAGTATAGTGCTTAAATAGCAAAATTTCCTTTTTTGGGGAGGGGATTGCTTTTGGTTGGATGGCTGTATGGTTTTTCAGACCAGAATGGCGGAAGCGGAAATCACGTGACTGGAAATACACTTAGGTGAAGCTGCTGTGCCTGATGGTAGTGTCCGTTGGTTTTGCAGTTGGATAATGTCAGTAGTGCAACAATATTTTCAGGTGGTTGTGCAACTATATGGTGTCCGTCGGTAGTACAGCTATATGGTGTCGGAAGGTTCTGCGGTATACCTATCCGACGAAGGAGGGAGGGGGCAAATCCCAACAAAAAATGTAAAATTGCCAGCAGGTATTGAATTGTGTAGCATCCAACACATTTATTATTTGATACGAGTCTGAATAGAAGGAATTAAAGTATTCACATCTCTACCACAAACACAAACACACGCGCTCACACACACGTTACCTGACCACATGCACAAACACAAGAAATATCCAACCGACTGTAACTAATTAATGCCTGCAAAGTGTTGCCACACCTAGAGAAACAAAACAAAAACACACCCAAGTCCATGCAACAGAACCTTGGCACAAGGCTACTAAAGGCGAATCACGCTTTACAAACCTAAGCTAAAAGGAGGAATTCGAAAACAACTGTACAGAACTGAAGCCGAAACCAGACTCCCTTCCCAAATGACAGACCGACAATAAGAACGTACTGGTAACGTAGGAAAACGAAGACGAAAATTATGGTGAGAGAATGGCTGGACAACTGTGCTGCCAATACGGCACGACACATTGTTCGAACCCAGTGTATTTTATTCGATACCCTTCTAAAGCTTTCTCTTGTTCCTCAAGGTACGGTCCTTGGGCACTTCATGTATGACGTATTTATTAATGACATGCATTTCTATTAAGCATTCCAAATACTTTTCATCCGTTGATATCAAAATTGTTGGCACCGTAAGTTTTGCAACTGATTTACACTTCTTCAGTCTGACATTGACTCCCTTCGCAGTTGATGTGTTGCTAACAATATAATACGTAATACTGAAAAAATTAGAGTATTTACCTCTACAAGAAAACGTAATTAATTAACTACAATTGCACTGTGCGACTAACAAATATCTTGTACTGATTCTACAAGGGATCTAGGAGTAATTTGGATTCTGAACTCTCTTTTCACCACCATATCAACTACATATTTTCTCAACCGCTAAACATGTAGGTACTCATATTCACTTTGACCAGCTGTTTTTTTACTACATACTCTTTGTTATTGTTACATTACACCTTCGTCAGATCTAAGATAGAATATGACTCACCTGTCCTAAGCAGCATCAAGATCCGCTGATGCGAAAAAGGAAAAGGAAAGGAACGGAAAATTGTGGCTCTATTCTTCAGTCACATTTTTCCTTATAATCAGGGGCAGATCCTGGTTTTGTGGGGCGTGAAGTTTGCACAATTTTTGGGGCCCTTAAAAAAAGAATACAAAATTATGAATACACAGTTACAAAAGTGAATATTTAGAAAGAGAAAAGAAATCACAACAAATTACTAGTACAAGTTTAAAAAAAGCTGACATAAACCACACACATCACAAAATCTAGAAATATAAAGAAATATATGTATTAATTTACTACCTGGCACACGTCTATAGTATACAACGAATGTGGCTGTAATATATTGGTTTTTAATAATTCAAAAACATGACCAAGTGGACACATTTCTAGGGCGCTTGACAGGTCATTCAATAGGACATATACAAGTGACGGGTTCTGAAGCGTAAGCACTATGTGTCATTTAAAGATTTAAAAATGAAGCTTGAACTTCAGTAGTTTCACCGTAAATACGACCCTGCTTATAACCCTCGTAATTATAATCGAGCCCTGCAGCCCGCCGGACCAGCCATGCAGCCCGTCGGACCAGCCCGCCAGCCCAGCCCAGCAGCGCTCCAGCAAAGGCAGATAAAACACGGACTGAGCCTCCGAAGATTACACGCTCCGGTCGCACTGTACGCTTTCCGGCTCGTTTCATCACCTAAGCCCTCAGCAGTATGTACCGTACTTGGAACCGCCAATGCGCAATGCCCCCGATCCCATAAAAAGAAGAATGGGGCGCAGAATTGTACCTACCCCAAAAAGTGGGCCCACAGACTCAGTTGCACATTTTTTAATTTGAGCCCATTTTTTGAGTTTGAGCCCATTTTTGCTTTTGAGTCCGATTTAGGAGTTTTTGGAGAGTCGTTTATGGACATTTCGACACGGAAGAAGGTATTTTGTCATGTTGCCACCATGCCTCCTGCTCCATAAGCTCCGGCCGTCGTGACCGTCGTGATGTAAGGTATATCGTAGCGAATCGATGCGCGATGAGCTTGAGCCTCCGTAGTGATAGGTAATGGATGTGTTTTAGTAATATGTGATGACGTAATAGAGTTACCGTATAGTCTGGTGTTCCTTTAACCTAACCCTACGTAATATATGAACTACGTTTTGATACGTTTTTTCTAGGCTGGGTGAGGTAGGTCCACGTTTGTCACAAACTTTATTTTAAAAAAACTATGCCTGATGGCCGAATTTTAAAACCTGTCGAGTCCTAATGTGAACGCGTTTGAATCTTTCAAAATAAAAAAAATTCGAAATTTCTCAAAATTTTGAGAGTTCAGATTTTTTGACATCCTGACAATTTATGATTTTATAGTACGTTCTTGCACTAGAAAATAAGGTTTCGCCAATAGTGCAACGCGCTCGAACGCGATCTAACGGAATGCAAAAAATTATCATGTGCGGAGAGTATCGAGGATGCGGAAAGTTGCTGCTGGTTATACAATATAACTCGCGTCGAAGTTCCCCCTCGTGTTCTGAATGTTAACCTTGCAGAAAGTTGCATTTGATTTGCAATGTGCTTCGGAATAACACGTGTCGAAGTGCACCGTGTTTCGAATGTTACACTGTCTGGTTGCACAAAATCCTTAGTACTCTTTATGCACACAGTTATATGGATTACGGAATAGGCTTTAGAGCTATTAAATTGAATTTAAGAACAAAATAAGTGTAAAATTATAAAACTTTTTTATTTTGACGTCGAAAATATTGGTACTTGAAATGCAAGGTTATAGCGAGTGCACTGCAATAACACGTGCTGACGTCGTCAGTATTGGTAATTAAAATACATATCGTACTTTTAGTACGAATTTAATTTTATTTCAAAACAAAAACCTATATTTGTTAACCAGATTTAAATATCTGTGGAGTGCGAATTCGAATGCGTTTGACCCTGTAAAAATAAAAAATTTCGAAGTTTCTCAAAATTTCGAGAGTTCCTTTTTTAAATCTTAACATTTGAAGATTTATAGTACTTTTTTCCTCGTAGAAAGTAAGGTTACACTAATTGTGGAATATGCTCGAATGTGTTTTAAGTAAATGTAAAAAAGGATTATGTGCGGAGAGTTTTAAATTTAAACTGACGTGTGCGAGCTATTTGAAAACAGCGCGTGTATGAAGCCTCGAGGCTAGCTGACGTTGTAGGGTACCTTATCTCGATGTCCGAGGCTAGCCAGCATTTTCTCATAAACTTCATTTTAAAGTAAAATTAAAGTAGTAGCCAAATTTTAATACCTGTCGTGTCTTTAATACGAGTGAATGAATTTAAATAAAAATTATAGCAGGTAGCCAAATTTTAATACCTGTCCGAATCCCCTAATACGAGTGCATGCAATTTAATTAAATTGTAAAACGGATATGTGCAAGGTCGACACGTCTTACTGCACAATAGTTACAGGAAATCTGCGCAGGTAGACACCTATTCGAATCCCTAATAAGAGGGAATGTAATTTAATTAAATGTAAAACGAGTATGTTCATGGTTGACACGTCTTGCTGCACAATAGTTCTAGGAAATCTGCGCGGGTAGAAAAATCCTAACCTTTTAAGTATGCAAGTGTGTAGTTCTCTCTCTCGAAATACACAGGTTGTTTTTGACGTATAAATGCATCCGAAGAAGACCTATGCACAATCTGTCTGCTGCTCTGCTGCTGCTGTGTTGCAATAATAATCTGTGCTGCAATAAGAATATGTAGTGGTGCAAACATCATCTTCTGGTAAGTCATTGTCTTTTATATTTTGCACGAGTTTCGACTAGGAGTAGGTAGGATGGGTGTTGACCAAAAATGTAAAGTGATTTCAGTTTATTTCTCCTGTTAGCGTACGTAAGTGTACAGAATTCAGTTCACGTTCTTGGAATAATTTTTGACAGTTTCCAATAAATGCGGGCCCCTTCACTTATACGCATTGCGGATAGAATATGGTGTGTTCTTCAAACGGGTCATCTTGTGGTTCCTACGCCTGAAATCCGCCTCCACAGTGAAAACAAATTGTCTGAGCGTACCATGCTGAAAAGTATGATTATATCGTTAGTGACAACGAAAAAACGCAATTAATATATTATTTGTATTATAGTGTAAATCTCACAGTCGTAATAAAATCCGGCCTCGCTAAGAGAGTGAGGTATCGGTCTCTTATCGGCGGGCCAGCGGTCTTCGAATGTCTGCAAGATTCGGGGCGTAGGAATTGTAGGTAGAAAATCGCGGAAATGTCCAAAAGAGTGATAACTCTCTTTATTAGGGAGTAGTCCGTCATAGTTTGGACGGGCCGGACTTCAGGTCCTATGTCGACAGAGCGTTCAATGTTTGAATCCCGTGTATCGTCCATGGTGCGGAATGAAATCTGTGAACGAATACTTCTTTTTATAGGAAAATCTGAGGCGAATATCAGATCCATCTAGTGATAGGATAAATAAGAACACTGACGTAATCATTTCAAAGTATATTGTTTATTGCAGACAAAAGAAGTGAATACAGTTAGCTTACAATAACAATGTTTTAGCTCTTCGTAAAGCTGGGTATAGAGAACATTCTTACTATATGTAGGTTGCGGTTCGATATAATCACTTGAAGCCAAAGTAGATACTGCGTACGTCATGACATAAGTCAGGGCACTATTGCATAAAGCTAGTTGATTTCTAATAAAATGCATGATAGTATTAAGGTAACGCAGATCTGCCAGCTTGAAAGTGAAGTGCGTGCGTTGGCCTAGATATATCCAGGCCGTCAAGTAAGAGCCTCCCGTAATTATCCAGAACCCGTCGCGGATGCCCGACGAACAATATGTGTTAGCACAGACGGCTTGACATATAGGCCGTAGATGTTCGGCTAGCGCGGTAACTTGTTACTCCGTCAGTCTTATCACTACGGTTTTCTATCCTCCAAACACCACGAAAGGTTGATATCTTCTGATCGGTAAAAGCCCACCGAGACGTATCTACTCTTGTCCTCGTTGATAAAAAATGTACGATGAAGTAACACTCGGTTGGGATCGAATGCGGGACTGATTACTTCGATCGGATACGAGCAGATATCGATTACGAGCGCAGCGACGTTATTTTAGGTCTGGCGGCGGCGGAGGTGTTGGTTACTTAGCCATCCGAAAAAGTAAACCCTCCCCGGGGTCCTCCTCCTTCGCATGGAAGACGGCGTATTCTCGCTGACATATCTGTGTAGACTGATACGAAGCTAGTAGTTCATTTGTGTTTTATGCAACTGAAACAGACGTGGGATATGACAGCATTACAGTTGTACCCCGAATTAAAACTAGCAGTGTGGCGTGAATTGTCTTTTGGGCATTTCACGTAAGATTTGGTTTTGAGGCGTTACGTCAACCACCCGTAATGGGAATGCGCGTTACGCGCCTCACAACTCTTGTCGGGAACGCGGTGACAGGGCATACTACAGCTGGTACTCGTTCTGAAGCTCTTGCGTGAAGGCCAGCAAAAAGTGTCTAGATTTTGAATTTTGCGACCTAGCAAGCTAGAGAGAAACTTGCTTTTGGCGTTGTCTTTAGAATATAGATGAGCAAAGTTTGCAGTGGCTTCGTTCACGGTCTGGAATAAAGCGGCATAATCGATATTCGCGTCATGCCAATTTAAACCATCCTCCGTGGAGCCGTGAGCATCCATGGGGTAGGGAATTAGAATACGAAATTTTTCGAGGACGTTATAGGACGCCACAGATAATTCTTTGACGACTTCCTCACCGTGTGCCCCCGATAGGTATTCATAATCGATAACAGCTTCCATTTCGTTAAGCGTAGAGTTTGCAAATAAGGTAATAGTTCGTGTGAACTCACCTTTTATACCTACTGGTGCAGCATAGGCCTCCGCGAGGTATCCCGCTTAGAGGCCCGAATTCCGATGCGAAGAGTTGTTCTACTTGCCGATCGGTGAAGCCCGGTGTAAACAGGCCGACGAATTGTTTTCTCGTGTAGCCCCTACCAGTGTACAGGGCGAACAGACAGCAATATTTGCAGCAGACGGTACTCTCAGGGTCTTGCAGTTGTACGTCGTTATAATTTAGGACCGTACAATTGCGTCTCAAGAATGATTTATGTCGTGTATATGAGGGGATAGACCGTAGGAATCAAAATAGAATGCGGTCGAGGACCGGGGTTCGAGACCGATAGTTAGCCAATGTGATCCCGCCTGATTATGCTCATCCGTATTGACTATGACAGTGCTACGCTGCGTGATAGAATGCGGTAGCAGGTCGGATGGAAAATCGCCCCCAAACGATTTTACGTTCTTTAAGTTGCACGAAATCTGATGTGTCCATATTTTTTCAGTCTGTAGTGACGGTCCGTTATAGATAGTCACGAACGGAATTGTCGTATTCCATGTACAGAAGACAAGTGACTGCCTCTTTTAGCGCGTCGGCGAATTACAAGTCGATGCGTATATTGGAGGGTGATGCGGCCATATCGGATGCAAGGTCAAAGAGAAGCATGAAGAAACCGTTTATATACACGTCGTTAGCTATCTGAAGTCCCGAGTTCGAATGGTAAATGCAGGTGCCCTCGAAAAGAGACGTTTATCACATGCCGGTTTTCTCATGATCCGTATCTAATGACAGGCGCTCGCTAGAAATCTGTCTGCCGTTCACGTACATCACGAATGTACGAAGATCGAAATTTATAGGGATTCGTTTCTATGGGGCCAAGAAAGTCTTTGTACGCTAACATAGTGAACAGGAGCAGTTTAGGAATGCGACCCATGACGGTGTTGTCTATTGAGAGAGACAGGGTCCGCTAGAGAAAATAAAAGTTTGCAGTTCGACTCTCGTCAAGTTATAGATCGCGAGTTTAGTCTTTCGAATCTCGTTATGGGCTAGCAGGATCCGCGGATTTGCCCGTATGCGTCAGACATAACGTTTAGCTTGGCGGAATTTAAAAATAGTCTTTGAATCGGCGTCGATATTTATCAGGTAAAAACTATTACGGGCTTTCGTGAACTTTGTAGCCCGACGCCTGGAAGTATGAATTCTGAAACGTTGCAGATATCGCTGTGCATCCTTCCGTACATCTCGATCTCTTTCCTCAGTTTCTGCCGGTTCCATCGCGCCACGAATGCCGCGTTGGTCTTTGCCTTCGCAGCCTTCGTGGGGTCACAGGACAGCATATTGCCATCATCTTTATACCAGTAGCTGTTTGTGAGATGCGATAAGGCGGCGTCTGAACCGCACGTTAGAAGCGTTTCCAGATAAGCCCGATAATTATAAAGATCACCCTATTGCTTTATATTCACGCCGTTGAGAGCGATAGTGCATTGACTGAATAGCGAGTGTAAACAGTTATTTGAATCGGCGGTGAAAACCTTCGAGTCCAGAGCGCTCCGATCGACCTTCGTAAATTTTCCGAGAATTAAGAACTTTATATCTGGATCAAAGTATGTGTCGTGATCTGGGGGTATCACGAATTCCAGATCTCTGTGATCTATAGACGCTATGAGTTTGTAGACTACTACATTTGTTTCTACGATGGCGCTCTGTACAAGCTTCCTAGCGAAAATATCAAATTCGCTACTCGTAAACTCTGGTAGCTGGTCTGTCTGAGACATGGTCGGGCAGTGATTGCTGTCCGCTAAGAAAAAATATCGCGTTTTATAGTTCCGAACCGCTTACGACCATTGACCCGTTCAGACTTTCTTTGCGTGACGGTTGTCGTTCTCTTGCGTTTAACGTTTCTCAAAGCGGACGACAATCTCTTTCGCTTCCTCCCCGTGACTTTTTGATTATATTCTGTGTCGTATCGGTCACGTGTTTAGAGACGATCTCCCGGGTTGCCGCCTGAGAATTTTCGGCGATATCCGTGAGAATCCTGCCTCCGGTGCGTAACGCCTCGCGTACGAGAGCTCTGAGCGTCTGCTTACCCATAGATTTGGCCCCACTCCAAAGAATGGGGCTAAGATTCCTAAGTAGCCCGGACAGTTTACTACCTAATCCATGTTCTCGCTGCATGAAAAGTGGGGTGACGTAAATCGGCAATATATCTTCCCGTCCGCGACCCGCATGCCGGCGGTAATATAGAATAAGAGGATCCATCGTTACAAATAAATTATAGAAGTGATGACGATGGGTTTTATGCGCGTCGCAAATGTAGGACCACTTTTGAGGGCACTATGCCTGACTTTAACGGGATCGTCATACATTTCAAATCCACGATCACTATACTTATAGTCTGAATCGTACGTTTTTCGATAGGTACATAATCGATATTCTTAAACGCGTAATCGCAAGTCCTCGAAGGATATATAATCGTACGTAAACATTTAACGTAATTACTGCCTACAAACTGAGGAGCTATTACGTCGCAATAAATCAAGACGTTTGTCGCCAATAAGTTTGATCGGTCTAAGATCACCGGGTTGAGTAGGAGGACAATTAAATTTGCATATCTTCACTTCTCACTTATCTGGCGAACCCAGGTCTATAGGTTGTGACAGATGAATCGTAAAAGCAGCGTGTGTATTTGTAGGATAAATTTTTCGCAAGGCATTACTAAACAGCGTCACATAAAAATGTTTGCAGTCCATGTTTTTTTAAATATATTTCACGTTGGCCGCAGGTATCCAACTATCGAAATCTGAACCGTATCGTCTCCAGCGAATCAAGTACTCTCGAATGCCGCTATTTATTCTGGTGCATAGAATTTTATCTATTTTAATCGCGGTACGTTATGTGACGCGAACGGGTGTTAATTCTTTTTCGTAAAATTGACCGTCTCTTATTTTGCGGTCCAAATCAGGGAGTCCTACGAATGACTTTGATAATTCAGAATATCTCCGTGGTTTAATTTTGCTCTCCGCCTTTGGCGAATTTCATTTTATCTTTACTAATGCGTACGTGCTGTCCCACGCTAAATTTGGGTCGCGCAGTAGGGATGAGACTACGTTTTTTTGTTCATTCGATCCCATATAGTTAGAACATCTGAATCCGTCACTCTTGCCTGCGCCATGGCGGTCGTACCATGAACCGTCGCGTTGTAGCCCTTCACAAATTGCGGGTGTACGTCGATAAATCTATACGTGTTTGTATATGTGAAGTATTTGTATAATTTATCCCGGATAGTGCGATGAGCACGTTCGATGACCGAACATTTGACATCAGGTTTTCTACAAATCTGAAACTGAATTCCCTCGCGTTTTAACATGCCTTGAAACGATTTATTCGAGAATTCCCTTCCCTCTATCCGTGCACACCCAGACAGGACGTCTTCGTATAGGTTTCAAATATTTGGAGTCCTTAAAGATGGATTGAAATGCCGTCGTGACAGCTTTACCCGTCTTAGATAATAGTGGGACGATGTGTAAGAATTCGGAAAAAACATCTATTACAGTTAATAGATACTTGACGCCGTCGTTATATTTGCTGAGACCTTCGACATCGAACAGATCACATTCCCACACGTCATTGACATTATTCACAGTGTAGGGGTTGCTATGAATACGTTTTCGCACGTCTCTGTGTAATGTGTACGCATCTTGTTTTAAGAGCCAGACCTTAATATCTACAGAATCTGTAATCTGCTTCTGTTTACTCGTACTCTGCTTGACGGAGTCTCGCAGTTTCTGCAAAGTTGAAAAAGCGGACAGTCTAGAAGGGTCATAATACAGTTTGCTTATCATCTCTCTCTTTAATTTTGTACTGACTCGGGTTAGAAAATACCGCTGTCAGAACTTGTAGTTTGCTTAGGGCACCGTCGTTAAACTGCGTGTCCGTAATTTAATCTAATGCTGTCACCATGTACCGAAGTACAACTACTTCAGTAATACAGGGGGGTTTAGTCCAATAGAACGGCCGTTAGTCACTAACTCTAAAGTTATATATTTAGATACAGTATACACATATGTACAACTTGGAACGATTTGTCATTAATTGTGAAATTGATAATAAAGATAATGGAATAATCGTCTTGCCTTTAGTTACTCAGAGGGGGTTTTCGGAATCTGCCGCTCGAATGAATTTAGTGAATATAGTCAGAAAGACTCATCTTGTAATACCAGAAGCGTTGCGACGTATAGAAGCATTCTGTATTACCTTTAATATTAATTGGTATACGATCTTCTTCAGAGAGAGAGCACTACGTCGGTGTCGATAATTATTTCGTCGTGAATGTAATTCCAAACGTCAAACTGACGTGGATCCAAAGTGAAAACAAAATAAACTTTTTGACGTAGTCGCGGCGTGACTATATATAACAACAATAGTGCTTACTACAGCGTCTTCCAGGATTACTGCAATTGGCGCTCTCTAGATCTCTAAGAGTTCCTGGTATGATGTACGAATGTTGTAATTGGGTCGAGCTGACACAATGAAACTTATTGGCAAGACGACTGCAACTTCCTACATTCTTCAACTAATAAACTAGGACAAGCGTTGTGAAATGGATTTCAATTTGGAATCCAACCAGTAGTTTAAATCTGTAATTTTGGATATTACAATATTTCAACCACTGGTCGCGTAATTATACTTCAATGCCGCGACGTTTTGTCTGGGGAAACAGCTTAGCGATTATGGTTCGGAATTTCATTCCGCGGGAGATATGGATGTGGGCACCGGGTTCGTAACCCTCCGAATGAGCGCTGGTCAGATCCAAAGCGTTCTTACATTGTTTAAGGTCCTCTTCGCGGACAAGTCTGTTATCTAATTTTATTCCGAGTTAAGAGCTCGCTGAGACCTCGTGTGCTTTTAAAATGCTTATCCCTAATACACAGGTCAATGTTTGTATCCACGGTAATATCGGAATTACCTATAAGAAAACGATTATCTATTTTACGCAAACTGTACTCCGCATCGAGAACACCTCTTTTGTGAACATATGGTGACAGGTATGGGCTAGCTATCTCTCCGAAAGACTTCCCAACGAATGCTCTTACGTCTCATTCGCTAACGGCACCGGCAACATCATAATCATTATCACAATTATCATCGGTGGCAGCAACAGCAGTAGCACCAGCAATTCTAGTACTAACGGGACTTGTCTCTGTTTCATACATAACCACTGCCGCTGATGAGTTTAAGGGCAGTGCTACAGGCCGTGGTGGCTGCGAAGGCGGCGTTGTCAGATGTCGAACGGTCTGCGTACTCTGCGACTCGCTTTTAAGTATAGTCACTTTTTGTGCGAGAGTAGTTTCGGGTAATACCGCTTTTATAAAGTCGGCAATCGCCTTTATCAACGCCCTACGTCCGACGGCGGCTTCCTCGATATCGCCACGCATTACAGCCCACTTATCGTACGATGGTGGGGCCCCCTTCTTCATCGTTACACGTGTCTTGTTTAGTATTATGCGTCGTCTTCTTCTTCTTCTGAAAAGACTGCTGCTTATTTTTGTAGATGATTGTGAGGGACTCTCATTTTTATTTAAGTAATCCGGCGAAACAAGGTACATTTTGCGTAACATTTTTTAAGCGTCACGCGAACGAAAAATGTGACTGCCTATAGTGGGTAAAAGGGCACTTAGCAGAGGCACGAGAAATCCTCCTTTTTGATTTAACATACTTTTCTTAGTCGCGAAACACTCGTCCATCTGCGAGGGCAAGCAGTGGAACTTTAAACTTTCGTAATTTCTTCTTCTGACAGGCAGTCAACTTTAGATTGACACGTAACACATTTGGCACACATTCGCTAATAGATTTTACGAGTTCGCCGTTACAGTTTTTAATTATGGCTTATCGTAATTGCGGTTTTGCTGTCTTGAGTACGCGTAGATGGTGATAGTTTGATTTTATCCGCTTCATCCTTTACCTGAGCGTAAATAATGGGACGATATTCAGACGGAAAGACATTGGTTCGATAACGTAGCAGATCGTCCGTATCCTGAGCATAGTCTAATATCGTATAGCCGTGCGGATTATGGGTCGCCTCTCGATACGCTTCACACAGACTGGCACTAGCTTCGGGAAGCACTTGCCACGCGTGGTATGCGAACGATTCCTATCGTGAACGTTTATTAAAGCGGTCAGATATTTCGCATTAAGCGATATGTCACGGCAGTGTGGAGCTTGGTGAATAAAGTTCTGGGTAAATAAAATTACAGATGTTCCTGTAAAGGCTACCTTTGGTAAACAGGTCGCACACGGCTGGTGTAAACACCTCGTTTAAAAGATCATCGAGAAAGAAGAGGCACGGTAGGCCCTGTGCGTTTTCAAAGTTCTCGGGTAGACCCTCGCGAATCTGAAGGTTCTTTCTTAACGCGGCCAACTGTTGTCGAGGCACCACGCTCTGTTCGCTGTAACACCAGATAATTACACCATAAAAAATCCGGCTCTGAACACAGTGTGTCCAGGTTCTGCAAAAAACGTATACACAACGTAGACTTTCCGCACCCTGTGGGGCCTCCTATAATACAGGTAAACGGATGTTTAAACCTGATGTCACTGGCCACGAATGTCATCTGTCGTCCCTCACTCCCCGTATATATACCCGTATGGAAGGGGCGTATTATCGTTCAAGCGCCTTCGCTTCATAAAAGAGACTCTATAAATCTTATCCTCAGGTTGACTTATAATACTTACTAACCCTTTATCCCTTTTGCGTTTGATTTTATTCCGTTTGCGAACAACTACAGGCTCGTTCTAATCCGCCGTCAAAATCGTGTCTTTCATTCTCGCAAAATTTACCAATTGCGAGGCGGTGTAATTAAGCGTGATCCTCGAACTTTTCAGGCTGTCTTGCTCTCACCTGTCAAGAATTAATTGTTTAATTAATTCATAATTCTTCAGGCCTGCACAAACTACCTCCCAAATGATTTCATGGGGTTTCAATTCAGATGTCATCTGCCTTAAATCATCCCCCGTTTCAACTGGCGCGGGTTCATCTCTCGGCTGGATAAATATGATCTAATCTGTATCGCAAATAGCCGTGTCTTGTAATTAGTCTAGAAAACTTTAGAGATGAATTCTAGCGCCCGCTGTGACGTAAGCGCCTATGACTTCGTTGCTATGACGTAAGCTTGGCACGCGTCCTTCTGCGAAAACTTCCAGCAAATCCAGACATCGTCGTCAATAGCGAACAACGCGTTCTGCACCTCGATCCCCGCGTAAGTAGAAATCAGTAAAGTTCTTAGAGATCAGAAATTAATCTGGTCTGCGTTCTGTTGCTTCTGTCTGTAAGTTTTCCCCACGTAGAATTGAGACAGTTTTGGCAATCCTCGTTTAGCCGCGTTATATCGGATCGAGTCTCTGTTCAAGCGGATTCCTTCGTTCTGATGAAACTGTCTAATGCATAGGTCTTCGTCGTCCGGGGTTCGAATCCAGGTCGGATAACCGCTAGCCTGTGCTTTGAGTTTAAGAAACGTGTTTATGTATTCTACGAAAAGGCCGCCTTCACCCGTGTCCGGATTGTATCGCGAGACTTCGTACAGGTATACGTCTTCAATTTCTAAAATTTTGTATCCTTTGTCAATCGCCAATCGCACTTCGTCTATGATCCAGGTGCCATCCAGACATCCTTCAGCATCGTCAAAATGCCAGCATTAGCTTGTCACGTTCTGTTCTAAGACGCACGATCTGCACAGACAGAATAACAAATTCTTGTATCGAAATGGGAGGACTGGACGATAGAGGTCTTTCGGTGGCACTACCGTACATTTCATTATTCCATCCATCTTCAGACAGGCTTCCTTATCGGCACATGCGTCACCCACATGAATGAACGGATGACCTATGGGAAATTTAAAGTACTTACAGATGTAAGGATATAAACTCATAACGTCATAATACTGGACCGATTCCTCTTCCTCCCGTATCTTATAGTGGAGCCGCATGGCTTCAGTTCAACCCCCATACAGAGCATCTCGAGTGATCGGGGCACTTGCTTAACAATGGGATGCGTTAGCAATTCGGGTTTCTGCTCCACTATCTCGGCTTCGTCAAACTTACATTCAAAGTGAATTTTAAATCTATAGCCCGCCCGCTTTATCTGTTCGATCCTCGACAGCGTCTGCTCATAGCGTTCGGCTAACGTCACTCCGCTGAATGTTCTCACGTCTCGGAAAGTCTGACATTTACACCTGTGATAATAGCATCCTAAAAAATTCGTATATTGTTCGGGTCTCAGCACAGTATACAACTACACTGTAATGCGGCAATTCGCGAGGTCTGTATTCTCGTCCGTTTCTCTCATGCAGTATCTGACAGCCGTCCGTCTGTTCCATATGCAAAAGCCACATCAAGGCTTTCTTGCTATATCTGTTATTAGCGCTGTAACCTCTGGGAGGAAGTAATCCGACGGCATCTGACTTGAGGAATTTCTTGCGAAACATTTTATTGCATGCCGACGCAATTGTTAATGCCTCTAGGAAAACCTCGATATTTCCGATCTCCATAAAATCACGCCTGAAAATCTGACACGCCTGTCGTAGGACGGTGAAATCATCCTGGATATACTGTTCCAGCATGCGCCGGTTATCGAAGATCTTGTCATTCTGCTCGTCGTACCACGCCATGAAATCCCTTCTCTCTCCCCCCATCTTATCGTTGCCGAAATAACAGATGTCGGGTATAGAGCCCACGTAGTCCAAATTCGCCTTTGTGTTAAAATAATGCGGATACCACGATTTGGACGATGCTAGCCCGAATGCCTCGGGAAACTTACGTAATGGCATGGGCAAGTGTAATATCCAAAATTACAGGATGGTACGTTGGTTGAATTAACTTTGAAAATTGTTTCACAACGCTTGCCCCAGTTAAGAAATCATAGAATGTAGGAAGTCACAATCGTCTTGCCAATCAATTCCATTGTGTCAGCGTGACCTAGTTGTCTTATATGTACGCCACACTAGGAAATTCTAGTTAACTGGGGCGCGCGAGTTGCCGAAACCCCGGAAGGCGCAACGGTCAGCAAAAGTCCTCTTATAAATATTCACGCCGCAGCGACATGAATTATTCGAACCCTGGCTACATTGAATCCACGTCAGTTTGACGTGCGAAATTACTTTATCGACGATACCGACGTAGTGCTCGTCAGAAGTACAATATACAAGTTAATAATACTGACACAACAGTACAGAATGGTTCTGTACTTTGCTACACTGTCGCGACTTCAAGGTGAGTCTTTCTGACTACGTTTGCTAAATTCATTCGAGCGGCGAATATTCGAAACCCCCTCAAGGCAAGACGATTATTCTGTTATATTTAAATTAGTAATCATACCATTAACCCTCTAACTACCAGGCGGGTCCATTGGACCCGAAGTAAGATTTTAAGTTGCATTATTTTGATAATTACTTGTCCCAGGCAGGCAGTACTTAATGAATTTGTCGAATACAGTTGTTGTAATATATACATTTCATTAGGATAGTCAAACTGTAATACTGTAGGGCGAGTGTAACAGTATACCGTTCTCTACCGTCAGGGTCCAATGGACCCTATACGCTGGAAATTCATTTATTTTGTACGCTTATGGACATGCTGCGCTTGTGAAGGTCAAAGAAGATCCCCTGAACGAAA
>Ga0268261_10001332_pt1 | contig 16831 bp, 17 predicted proteins | sample TergutNc150P1_FD_190353 | JGI IMG/M metagenome (GOLD analysis project Ga0268261, IMG submission 190353) | Nasutitermes corniger P1 segment gut microbial community from laboratory colony in Florida, USA - Nc150 P1 (SPAdes) (version 2) | ecosystem: Host-associated > Arthropoda: Insects >...
GTGTTTTGCCTGTTGAATTTGTTTGGTTATCATGCCATACCGCTGATCTAGAACTGCTATTAATGGCGATAAGAGTGCCGAAGCCTTTGCTAATTTGTGGTATTTCGTCGAACTTTGCGGTCTTATGCCAGTTTCTTCAATTATGTCGAGGTACATGCTTGCTGAGGAGATCTTTGAACTCATATCTCAGTTCTAGGACTATGTTTAATCTACCGCTTAGTTGTGTAATTATTACCTCTTCTATGTTGTCGTTGGCAATTATAATGGCTTTCCGGCTCTTACCTTTTTGGATATGTAATTCCTGTAAGCTCTCGGAATTCCTGCTATTTTGTTTTGAAGTAAATATTTTTCTTGTATGAATAAAATGTCTGTAGAGTCTTGTTGGATTAGATTCGTTAAGTTGTCTCTCACGAATCTAGAATTCTGCACGTTTATTTGCATTCATCTTATCGATATTTGTTGATTGTTATTCATCCCTCTCCTGCTATTATTTACTGATGCCATTTCAATAAGCAGTATTTTGTTTATATTTTGCAATAATTTCCTGCATGCTAGGACACTTTCTACCTAGTGATGAGTGATCTTCGTTAATGCTTCTAATTTGATTGTATTTATTATACGTCACAAAATTAATACATTTGTATTCGTCCCTTGCTGTTGTGCATTCTTTAATTTGTGCTTTCCTGCGCACAGATGGCACATCTCTTCGCTTCTTTATTCACTAAAGTGATGGCTGACTCGACTGCTCTTAAAGCGACTGTTCATAGATAGATAGTCATCGGTGTTGCATATCATCCACCGCAATTTCAGCTTGTTTTGGCGACCTTAGTCTACGAGATTGTGGGGCTAGTTTAATTAACAGGTCTCTTGCATTCCTTTTTGTTTTGATGATGAATTTTGTTGTCCCCACTTTTTATGTATGTATGTATGTATGTATTTATGTATGTATGTATGTACGTATATATGTATGTATTTATGTATGTATTATGTACGTACTACGTACGTACGCACGTGCGTATGTATGTATGTACGTACGTACGTACGAATGTATGTATTATGTATGTAAGTTCGTACGTTTGTATTTTTTATTGTTGCATGCTCCATTACTTGGAATAATACTACATGCCTTAGTGTGATATATACAAATACAATGTTTGGAGATAGTTACATTGATTAATACACACTATGACGTTATCTTAATCTGCATGGTATGGACACTTTGTTAAATTTTTCAAAAGAGAGTTCGTTAGTAAATTTAACACGTTTTAAAATGTTTGCTTATGAATGTCTTCTTACTTATTAGCCAAACGTTAGTCTTTATGACTTTTGATATTAAGCTGTTTCTTTTATTTTTGTTTAGCAGCTCACATTTATATAACAAGTGATCTATTTTTTGGTCCTTGGTGCCACACGGACAAGTTGGTGTGTCAAGTATTTTAAATCGGTGCAAGTATGATCTTATATTTCCGTGTCCCGTAACCATGGATGTGACATTGTGGGTTAGGTTTATTTTTATATTTAGCCCCTGTCATATACTATCTTGAAGTATTCTTTTTTGTTTTGCCCTATTGCTATTCCGTCCAATTCCCTTTGTAACTACACTACACTTATCTTACCAAGTTCACTTATCACTACACTTTTTGGAACTATCTTGTATAATTCTTTTATATCCGAATTCGTCGCTGCCTCCTTTGCGAGTGTCTCGGCTAGCTCATTTCCCTGGATCCCGACGTGAGCTTTAACCCAGGAAAGTTGAATTTTCCAGTTTATTTTTTCCATCTCCATCAGTTGTTTCTTATTTCTTCGATCAGGGATTGTGAATTTCGATATTCTTAAGCGAGCCAAGGTGTCTTTCAGCTGTGTGTGTATATGGCGGATGTCTTGTCTTTGGTTTGTAGGTTTTCTGTATACTTTGTTGCTCTGAATATCGTCAGTTGCTCGGCTTGATTTTTGGTGCATCTTTGTTTAAATTTTATTTTAAGCTTTTAATGTGGGTACCTGAATTGAATATGGCTACGCCTGCGCCTACCACCTGTTGTGACTTGCTTCCGTCAGTAAGAATTTGAATTGTGCTTGTCTTCTTATTATTTTCTCTAAGAGAGTTTATCGTTTCCGCTGGGTGATGTCAATATTTAACTTCCATGTCACGATCAACCAGTGCTTCCTCTTTTGTGCTAACTTTGGTGAGATGGTAGAATAGAAATGCCTTCTCTATTTTGAAGTCAATGGGGTCAATCCTGTCAGTATGCAGAGGGCTTCGTTCGACACTGTACGGTATGCCTTGGCAATTCTAATATTTATTGGTCTTTGGAGTCTTAGTAGTTTTGATTTTTAGTTAACGTTATCTATGGTTTTTTACACATTGGTGCTCCGTATAAAAGGAAAGATAGTATTCCTCCTGTGTAGATTGCCTTAAGGGTTGCGTATTTTAGCCCCCAGATGAGCTTTGCCGAATTGGAAAGTGCAAATATCAATTTTGTACATTTTCCAGCCATGAAGTTTGTGTTCCTTAAATGTAAGCTTACTGTTGAATATTATGCCCATTTATTTCAAATTGTGTACTAGAGGAAGAGGATTGTTGTTCAGATATATTTCGAGTACTTTGCGTTTTGTTCGCTTTCGTCTTTTCATAAGCATTACTTTTGATTTTTTCATTGAATCTAATATATGTATGTATGTGTGTATGTATGCATGTATGTATGTATGTATGTGTGTACGTGTGTATATATGTATGTATGTATATATTTATGTATATATGTATGTATGTACGTATGTATGTACGTATGTATGTATTTTTTAAATTTATTTTTTAAGCATGCTCCATCACCCGGAAGTGACACTACATACTATAATGACTAGCTATTGATTCTTGTATATAGGCAGGGGATGCAGGGTCTGCCTCTGCCCTAGGCGTCGGCCGCTGCATTCCCTTTACAATGTATAACCACTGTATGATATTTCTTAGCACTTTGCAGTTACACCGTCACCGCTATAGTTTGTCAAAGTCTATTGAATTTGTGAATTTCATAAATGAGTTCAGATGTTTGGTTAATATGTATGTATGTATGTATGTATGTATGTATGTATGTATGTATGTATGTATGTATGTACGTATGTATGTTTATATGTACGTGTGTATGTATGTATGTGTGTGTGTATTTTTGTATGTATGTATGTATGTGTGTATGTATGTGTGTGTGTAATTTTGTGTGTATGTATGCATTCATGTATGTATGTATGGATGGATGTATGTATACATTTATTTATTAAGCATGTTCCTTCACCCGGAAGTGACACTACATACTATAATGCGACTAGCTATTGATTCTTGGTTGTAGGTGGAGGATGCAGGGTCTGCCTCTGCCCTAGGCGTCGGCCGCTGCATTCCCTTTACAATGTATAACCACTGCATGATATCATTCAGCACTTTGCAGTTACACCGTCACCGCTATAGTTTGTCAAAGTCTATTGAATTTGTGAATTTCATAAATGAGTTCAGCTGTTTGGTTATTAGATCGTGTTTGCTTATTGGCCAGATTCCATGTTTTAGTGTATTCTTCTCGAGTATTTCCCTTTGTAGTTGAAGTAAGGTGCAATGGTATAGCAAGCGGTCCGTAGTCTAATCTCCCTTGTTACAAGTGCAGGTTGCACTTTCCAATAATTTGAATCGGTGTAGGGAGGCTTTGGTTTTACCGTGTCCTGACACCATAGCTGTGAATTTCGAGGTTATGTGTATTTTCGATTTGAGTCTGTCTGTTATGCTTGGATAGAACTGTTTTGTTTGAGCTGCCTTCGGACTTTCCTCCCAATTTTGTTGCCATTTTAGTTTGGATTCTTCTTCTAGCTCCCGGAACTGCGTACTCAAAGGTATTCTGCTATAGGAGGTCGTCTTATCTTTGACCCGCGCCGCTGTTTTGGCCACTTGATCAGCCAGTTCGTTTCCGAGGATTCCTGCATGGGCCTTGAACATGCAAACTCTACTGTCCAGTTGGATCTCTCCAATTTAGATATTCTCTCCCTATCTCTTCGATTAGATAGCTGTGGTTGTTTGCGTTCTTAATCGAGCCCAGGGAGATTCTGCTGTCCGTGATTATAGCTGCGGTTCGTGGGCTATTTTCCTCAATGTCTATCGTTTCTAAAGCTTCTAGAGCCTTGGCTATCGCTAGTTGCTCCGCTTGATTATTGGAGCATCTGTTATCCAGCTTGTATTTTAGTTTTGTAACGAGTTCATTTCCAGAGAAAACTGGCACTCCTGCCCCGACCCCTTGTTCACTTTTGCTCCCATCTGTGTATATCTGTATGGTTTAGTCATCACATTCCTTCACTTCGATAAATGCAACCACGCCAGCCTGATGTGGCCAGTTCTTGAGTTCCACTTCGTGGTCAATTAATTGAGTTAGGGCTCCTTTTCCTCTGTTAAGAAAGTACTGCTTAGCCCCTTCTTCCGTCCTAATAATGATCGCGGTCGTTCCAGCTAAAATACAGAGTGCTTCACTCGATGTAGTGCGAAATGCGTTGGCTGTTTTTATGTTCATTAGCCTTTGTACCCTAATGTATTTTAATCTGTTGTATTCGAACCTCATAGCCTCTGCCCATACCGAGGCACCGTAGAGTAGGAGAGGTAATACCGCCCCTTTGTATATAGTTTGCAGCGCTTCGTCGTGTAGTCCCCATGTTAGTTTAGCTGATTTGTATAAGCTGTGTATAAGCATGCTACTTCTTTCGGCTGCGTAGCTTATGTGTTCGATGAATTTGAATTTGCTGTCAATTACAATTCCTAAATACTTCATCGTTGATACCTGTTGTAGAGGTTTGTTGTTTAAATATATGTTAATTTCTTTGTTTTCCTTTCTCTTCCTCTTTGATATTATCATAACTTTAGACTTGTCTTCATTGAAGTTAATCTTGTTATTCCTCGACCAAGCTGTGATTCTGCTCATCGCAATGTACGAAATATTTTCCGCTGCCCTTTTAGTTTCGTTTCTGATAGCTAATATTAAACCATCAGCGAATGCAACGGCTTTAGTACTTTTCGTGAATTGAATGTTCAGTAGGGTATTTTATAGGATGTTCCAGTACCCTGGCCCGCAACAGGATCCTTGGAGCCCAGTTGGTGACTGTTCTCTGTTTACTGGCATTGTTAGATGAAAGGACTGCTGATCTTTGGCTAAAGTACCTTTTAGATAGATTATAAAGGTTTTGGGGCAGTTATAAGCTTTTAGCCCATTTAAGATGCTGGGCCACCAGGCCGCGTCAAAAGCGCCTTTGATATCGAGGCTTATTAGGACCATGATTTCTCCTGCTGCCAGGCCTTCTTCTACAATTCCCTTCACAGGCATGGCTGCGTCTGTGGTGCTCCTTTGAGGCGTGAAGCCATACTGATTTTTGTTCATGATGTCATGGGTGAAAACATGGTGATTGATTCTATTTATAAGCAGTTTCTCAAGCACTTTCCCTCCTGTGTTGAGAAGACTTATGGGGCGGAATTTGGAGAATTCGTCGCTGTTTTCCTTTCCTGGTTTCACAATGGGTATCAGTTTTGCAGTCTTCCATCGCTTTGGGAAGACTCCTCTTCGCAGGCAGCCGTTGTACATGGCAGTTATATATCTGGAGAAACCTCGAAGGCACTTTTGTACACTTCGCCAGTTATTTCGTCTTCACCCGGCGCTTTTTTTTATCCATGCTTGCGACTGCATTCCTGGATTCCTCAACAGTGAAATCTATATCGTCATCAGTGTCTGCGGGTTCTAAAGCTTGGGCTCTGGCTAGTTTGTGGAGTTCAGTGTTGTCTTCTTCTTTGTCATCCGGTGTAAAGTGTTCCAGCATGAGCTGTAGGGTTTTACTCAAGTCTTCAGTTAGGTATCCGTCGGGCTTTCGCAGAGTTGTTATTTGTGTGTTGTCCCTTCTCTTCCCTGCTGCTAATTTGTACCCTTCGTTCCATGAGTTGGAGGATGTCGTCAGATTGCAATATTTCCTCCAGGGCTGTATTTTCTCCCTTTTAATTGTTGCTTCGTACCTTGCTTTCTTTGCTAAATAGATGGTTTTGCGCTGTTCCCTCAAACCTTCATGTTTCCTTGTTCTCTGGTACCTCCTTCTCAGAGCGTTTGTTCTTTTCCTCATTACATTCAGTTCGTCTGTCCACCAAGGGACTGATTTATTGGTTATTGTTTCCTTGTGATCCGTTGTTTTCTGAACGACTTGTCGCAGGCTGCTTTCAGAACTTTCTGAATGGATGCATGCATGTTTGTATGTATGTATGTATGTACGTATTTATGTGTGTATGCATGTATTTAATTAATGCATGTTCCATTACTGGAAGTAATACAACATGCATTATTTCGTATTTGCAGTTACAATACTTTGCTTAGTAGTAGTTACATGTGTTGTTACATATTATGATGCCTTAACTATTTGAATATAATAATCCTTTAGACGCCGAGTTAAATGCCATCTGCTGGCGTTATTAGGAGCTCACCATATTCTCCACGTTAGCAGGATAAAGGTTGATGTCGTTAGTAAGTTTATCAAAAGAAAGTTTGTTAATAAAATCAACAAATGACTGATATTGTTTCCTTCTTAAGTGCCTATGGCCTATGTGCCAAACGACGGTCTTTACTACTGTTGATACTAAAAAGGCTCTCTACAGGTTTATTAATCCGCATTCGTATAACATATGGTCTATTGTTTGGTCACTGGAGCCACAAACACAAGTTGGTGAGTCAATTCTTTCAAATCTGTGAAGGTAGGACTTCATATTACCTTGGTACTTAACTATGGTTGTAAGATTTGGTGTAACATTTATGTTCATGTTTAACCCATCAGCAACTACCGGGAAGTATTCTTTTGTAAATTCACCCCTTGTTGTTAGGTCCCATTCCCGTTGCCACGTCTCAACACTTATCACTACACTCTTTCGGAATTCCTTGTAGCTGTCTATAAGGTCCGCTTTCGTCGCTTTCTCCTTTGCAAATGTGTCAGCCAACTCGTTCCCCTGGATACCGAAGTGAGCTTTAACCCAGCATAATTGAATTGTCCGATTTGTTGTTCCCATCTCCGCCAGTTTCTTCCTTATTTCTTCGATGAGCAATGTGTGGTTGGTGTTATTTTTAAGAGAATCCAATGTCATTTGGCTGTTTGTGTATATGGTGTATGTATGTATGTATGTACGTACGTATGTATGTATGTATGTATGCATGCATGCATGTATGTATGTATGTATGTATGCATGCATGCATGTATGTATGTATGTATGCATGCATGCATGAATGTATGTATGTTTTTGTGTGTATGTACGTATGTATGTATGTACGTATGTATGTATGTATGTATGTATGTATGTACCTATGTATGTATGTATGTATCTATGTATGTATGTATTATGTGTGTGTATGTGTGTGTATACATGTGACTTTGTATGTGTGTGTATGTATGTATGTATGTATGTATGTATGTATGTATGTGTGTGTACGTATGTGTATGAGTGTTTGTGTGTGTGTGAGTTGATGTATGTATGTAAAGTGTTTAAGTTACCGTAGTTCACTTCTTTCAATTTTTAACTGTCTTCTGATGCAAATTCATTGTCCCTGTGTATTCATATTTCTGCACGGGACACTGATTTTTATTAAAAGTCATAAGTTTATATAATGAAATCCGACTCACATTTTGAAAGTGTTCCATTGTTACAGGAAAAACTGAACCTATGTATATTAGACATGGACGTTGGCCTCGCAAGATGACCATTTGCAGCATCTTCTTGGATTTGGTGGAGTGGTTGTACCACTGCACACTGTAGGCTGCATCATTTACTGCAGTACTCTGCACACAAATATCAAGTAAGTATTTAGAGCAAGATCCTCATTAATTGGGTGTTTCTATTACGGAAAATGATCAGATTATCTGTATTTTGTGTGTGATTCATAACTTCAGTATTTCGTTACGGGGAGATCTAATTTAGTAAATTTGTGTATATATTGAAAACATACTTTATCCTGAAATTGGAAGGTATATAACTATGAAACAACTATTAAGTATGATACCTTTATTCTTTCAAGGAAAGAAGGCAAAATAGTAAGCATTTCTGGCAGAACAGAAAGTTCTATAAGGTAGAACATTTTCGTTAATTCTCGAGTAAAATTTTCTGACATGTATAAAACAATTATCTTATTCAGTCATATGTTTGATTTCGGTATTTTTCGAATTTTTACATTGCATTCGTTCAATTATTCTGGGACTTACAAAACCAATGATCTAGTTTACACTTTGGGAAAATTTTTAGAGGCATACTTTTGACTCTTATGTATGAACCACAAGTACAAATTAATTGCATGATTTCAGAGCTGTTGAATAAGGAGGCCACAATCCCCTACTTTTAATTCTGTTTACAGAGATCTTGTCTAAAAGTGGAAAGAGTTTAATTAAAAATTATGCTATCATAGCACAAATGAACTCGGAATTATAGCATACTATTCTGAATTTATTGTCTCAGAGCAAAAAAAACTTTGGTCCAATAATTCTCATTCCAGTCAAAACACACCACTAACCAAACATATTGTATTGTATTGTATTAGGAATTTGTGGAATAACATGGGAAACCTGTTATTATGACCATTCATATATCCATTACGTTTGACAAAACTTCAGTGCTCAACACAAAAAACGTGTGATCTATCCCTCCAACTTATCCTTCTATATTATGAATGTACCAGTTCATGATTTTTGTCATGGTAGTTGTGAATTACACGTGTGTTTTGTAGACGCAGTACAAAATTGATTGCTGCTAGTTATATTGCTATGTGCAATGGAGTCTTTACTTTGAAAACTGTTTGCATGTTTGTAAACCATTGGAGTAGTTTACATGACAATCTCTGAGACAGCTTTTGTCTATTAATATATTTTAAGAATTATACATAGCGTCTAGAGTGACACAGAATCTCTTGGATAAGCAATAGGGAATTTAGCTGGTGTGTGGTCTTTTGTGTATAAAATAACCACTCAAAGAGAAGTGACTAGTGAATGCCTCAGATTAAATAGCGTCCTTCTAAAACTACAATTTTCACGTAACTTGCACTAATATAAATACTATTTTTGGTCGAATATATCAGTTCATGCATGTGCATAAAACGTATTACATATAACCCTTCTTTAATATAGTATCTCGAATAGCAGATACAGTGTCCTGCTCAGAAAAGTAATTTATAGGATTATGAATCTTGTCTCATTTTCACACATTACAAAAATAGGAAGTTTATGTTAGCTTTGAAATTACTGACATATGTTAAATTTTTTTTCTGTCCGATACTTAGATATTTACCTCTGTTTTGACCAGTTCACCACAATAACAAGCCAGTGCACCAATGCCAAATCCGTAGCCTGCGGTGAGTACAGCCTTCAGAGTAGTGGAGAAGTCTACATTCTGAAATGAAAATTTGTATATCTAATAGATTACCGCTACACTATTTTAAGCAACTTTGGTCCATAACGACTTTAAAATATAAGTGTATACAGACTTCAAAGATTTGGATGTCTTCATCTGACTACTAAACCTAGGAAGTTAAATGTAGGATTCATAATCAGGGAATTCCAAAACGAATAACTTTACAACCTTTACTTCTTCTCTTATACTTAAAGTTCTATAAAGTCTATTGACAGATCTCAAACAGTTCCTTTTGAAGAAGTTAATATTGTAATATTTATCAATTTTAATCTCAAAGATTTTAACAATGATACTGTAATGCCCTAAATTGGAGGGGACTAGATTTTACTAGTGATATCCTATGGGACGTAAATATACAAGTAGCGTGAGGGGTTCGTAACGCTGATATCCTGATAAAGGGTAGAAATCTGCCACCAGGCAGTAAATACTGACAGTGCGCTATAAGGGTGTAGTACTAAAAACAAGTAACTGACCAAATCACACTTGACTATAGATAGTCTATACGTTGTAAATCAATGATGATAATGCTATAGTACAGATATGAAGGGGATGATAAATAATAAAACAAGAAAGATAAAATGATTATCTTGCTCTTGTATAAACCCGACTAAATATGAATTTAGAATTTAATTCATATCGTCCGAATTATATTACGAAAATGTTTCACTCTAATTAATTTGGAATATAGAAAATTAATTCAGTCCATTCGTCTTACCTTGTAATATGAAGCAGCGATGCCACAACTCAGTCAATTCGGCTTACCTTGTAGTATGAAGAAGCGATGCCACATCGTAATCAATATTAAACTCTGTATAATAACTATCTTTCTCAGAGTCTTGCAGATACGTAGCGACCGGCGAACAGCGATACCTTCGATTGAATCGCACGTCACCAAAAAGCGGGTTTTATATTAGAGCAAAATGATACATAAACATAATTTACAGTTGAGACAAACTGATCGCGTCAGAGTTGGGTTTAAGCGCTTCGAAGGAATGGGGAACTGAAAAATAAGCGCTGAGTTGCAAATGTGAGCGATCGTTCGTTTCGCAATGAGGAAGTGAATGGAATCTAACTGCAACCATTTCAACATACAAATCCAAAAAATACAAAAATTAATACGTAAAATATAACACACAATAATTTACATTTTACATTCGTTACAATCGCCCGTGGTAAGAGTAAGATTTGGGGTTGAAAGTTACACACATCAAATCTTACCAACCAGAGAAGATATAACCCTGTAATGAATGTACAAATGAGGATGAAAGAGAATACGATATAAATCATACAATGTAAAGTAAATAAGTATAAATCAATGTTTGAGTAAACATAACAGTGAAACATGTGTAATAGAAGCACACAGCAATGCGTAAACATAGGTAGTGGTACGAAGTTCATCTGGTGAGTGCTGCCGGTTGTGCAATTTACTGCGTTTGCTATAACTGGAGATGTGCTCTCAGGGTCAGTCTGATATACGTCAAGCGCGGCAGCCTTAGTTCGCGTGTTGTAATGCGTAGCTTGAGAACACGACATTGCGTTCTGTGTCTCTCGGTCGTGGTTCTGGAGTTCGTTGTTTTTGAAAAGGGGTTTGAGGGGAGGTAGCACATACAGTGTCTTGTGTTTTAGTGGTTGCACATCGCAGTTTGTCGAAGTGTGATCGTAGTAGAAAATACAATTATCCTAATAACGAAATAGCAGAAATTAGAATGATAAATATCGTGTGCCAGTGTATTTCAGTTTGTGGCTTTCGTGAAGTTTGATGCATGTGTAATAAAGAATCGTTGTATATTGAATGCAGAGGCGTTGCGAGATGAGATTGTATGCTGTCCAGTGCTTGTAGTGTCGGCATTGTTAGTTCTTGTAGCTGGTGGGACTCGTGCTGCGAAATTATCGGAATTTTATCTGGCAGGAAGATATGCGGTCTATTAAGTTCCTTCTGCATAGATCCGCCTAGTGTAGGATACATATGCAAATCTTCTGTAGACACATGCCAGGCTGATGCGTTGAATAGTAGTCCGGCGTTCACGAGTATTTGTATTCGTTCTTCGGGCAGCGTAATGTTAGTTGTCGTGGCGTTGAGAAATGATATATCCAGACGTTCCGGTGCTGTATCATCGTTGATTGTTGATAGTTAAAAGAAAGTTTCTCATACACAGTTGTTGGCGGTTTGGACTCTGGAAGAATAAACTAGCGGCACAGGTAAGTCTTTGTGTATTAATTATCGTTGAATCCAACGGGCATAGAGTGAAACTACTTGTAACGCATTTGCTGTAGTCTTTCTCTGTGAAAGGTATATAGCCGTGTTTACTGACTTGTACCGCCAAATATGGATAGTCAATAGCATACAGAGCAAATTTGTCTGGAGATATTCTTTCAGGCAAGATAATTATTTTATATAGTGTGAAGCTGTGATCTACGGACTTAAGGGGAATATGTATAAGTTTAATACAGTGGAAATTGGCAACAATAGACACTTTAGACAATTTATAATATTGATGTATATCTTCGGTTCTAGTGCCGGCTATCAGTTCGTATCCCTCTGGCAAATGATGTGTTATGTTTCTAAGTATACTCTGAAGTGAAGATGGGCTAATTAACTCCATTGATAAGCTCCCTGAAATGGCAAGTTGTATGGCATCAAAAATTTAATGTAGCTGTTGGGTTAATTGCAACAAAGTAAATTCCATCTCTCTGATAGCTGTGTGTGTAGTGCTTTGTCCCAAAAATGTGAGATTAAACCAAAATAGATCTCGTCTAATTTGCTGATATTTATCAAGGGACTAAATTATACTATCCTTAACGATGCTAAAAGGTTCGCCATACTCTCTGTGTTAAGTGACGTCGTATCAGCTACTTTCTCTACATATGTGAACTGGTTTGCTAGAGAATGATTTATATCTGAATTTCTATTCTGTAAATCATCAAGTACGCCGTGCAATTCGTGAACATCTGATACAGTTGCTGTTCCAAAAATAGTCTTTGGAATATTACCGCTTAGATTAATAAACCTCGTCGGGGATCTGGTCGGGGTAAAATCTGATAAAAGTAAAGTTTATCTTTTAGAATTTGTACAAACAATTCAATTTGTTTAAGTTCAGAAGTTTATGTAAACTCTTTCCTCTGTTGTTCGACAGCAAGAAGGTCTGACTTTACTGCAGATAATACTTCGTGATACGTACTCAGGTTCACATTTACTGCAACGCGCCATTGATCGTTTGAAAGGACATCCCTCTCTTTCACAAATATGAAACTGTGATTAAGTGGTTGAACATGTAACTCTACTAACACAATAAGTAGTAAGCACCCTGTAACATACAAAGTCGCATACAGTTAACACATATATTACAGGTTTTAAGCTTCTTGAGACAGGGGCTTCGCACGCAACCTAGTGAGCGGGGGTTGTGTCCTGGAAGTCTGGAGTTCGCGCCTAGAGAAGGGCGTGTTGGGAGGCTGATAACTAGGAACATTTCTGTCGGAAACTGGAGTATCGGTAGGCTGTTGGGTGAGGTCAGGAGTGTCTGGACTGTGGTTAACTAGTGGTTCGTGTTCGGTTCTAGCTTCCGAGTTTTGTGGGCACACTAGTGGGTATGGTCCATTTTTAAAATCATCCTGTGAATTTACGTTTACGTTCTGGGGTTTTGCTAATCTCCTGCGCGCATTTCTCTCAGGGTTTTGCCTCGGTTTGGGATTCCATAATTCAGGAGTAAATGACTTCTTAAGACGGTTAATGTGCACAACTCGACGTTTGCCCTTTAAATCCACTATTTCATAATTCAGTTCGGAAATTTTCTTGGTAATCTGAGAAGGGCCTATCCACGGTTTTACAAACTTCCTGGTCAAACCTGGCTTAAGAGCAGGGTTATACAGGTACACCAAATTCTGTACTTCAAACTCCCGTGGTTTGGATTTTCGATCGTAGAGCCGTTTATTGTTTAGATTGACTTCCTATTCGCTTTCGCTGCTAACTTGTAAGCTCTTCTTAGATTCTATTTCACGTTTTCCAAGCGTAGATCTTCGTCTGTGTTGTCTTTAGGTAGGCGAGCCTTTAAATTGTCAGTACTGGGCAGAACCATTTCCCTCCCATGCAACAAGTGAAATGGACTTAACCCGTGGCTGTGTGAGGGGTACAGCAACCCCTCACACATGTGACATGAGGTAGAAAGACACGAATACATTCCAATTTTTATAATTTGCATTTATTTAATGCGAGAGGCCTGAATGGAGAGAACGGTGGAGTCTTTCTACCATCCCATTCGAGGACGCATGATAGCTGGCAGTACGCACCCTGCGAACGCCTAATATTTTGCACGTTCTTTGGAAGAAAGATGACATAACTTCTCTGCCTTGGTCAGTGATCAAGGACGAACCTGAACCATGACGCATAACGATTTGGCTTGAGTACACCCTAGCACATATTTCGGCCGTGTGATCGGGAATTGGAAACGCCTCAACATACTTCGTCAGGTAATCAATAAAATGAGGAGATACTGATTTCCTCGCGGCGTTGTTGGGTATGGGCCAGTTATATCCATCGAAGTAACTTCAAAGGGAATTTTGGGCTCCTTTACAACGCCAAGTGGGGCATATCATTTCCCGTTTCTCTTTCCTTCTCTGGTAAGGGTCGCAAATTCTTATGCACTGCTGTATGTTTTCCCTCATTTTAGGCCACCAGTAATTTAGTGAAATTAGGCTGTACGTTCGCTTAATCCCAGGATGTGCAACGTACTTTGGATCGTCGTTTTCTCTAATAACATTTTGGATTAAAGTCTGCGGGACCTCTAGCTGATGTTTACTGTTGGGTGACGTCTGTATATGACGTCATCGCTATCCATGAAGAATTCACTCTTACTTTTATAAGTCCCTGGGTTTTGTCTGCGACAGAAAGCATACTTTCTTTGTTCCTGTTGGACACTCTCTCGACTTAGGGGATCTGGGTTCGTGATGGCACCCACGTGCCGGCTCAGAGCGTCTACGTGGCCAATCTTAGACCCTGCTCTGTGCTCGACCACAAAGTCCAATTCGGACAGTTTTAGAGACCACCTTAAGAGGTGACTGTTGTGGTCAGCAAATTTCTGCAAGTGGGTTCACGCTTCATGGTCTGTCCTAACTAGGAAACGCTTACCATACAGGTAAAAGCGGAAGCAACTGTTTGCCCACACCAAGGCTAACATTTCCTGTTCGGAAACTGTATAATTTTGTTCCACTGTGTTAAGCTGTCTACTTGCCTATGCGATCGGCCGCTCTTTTCCGTCTTGTACTTGAGACAAGATGGCGGCAAAGGCCACCTTTAAGGCATCAGTAGTTAGTATGAAGGGCAATTCAAAATTTGCGTAGCCCAGTACGGGTGTGGTACATAACATATCCTTCATACTCTGGAAAGCTTGTTGCTGTTGCGGGCCCCATGTGAACTGACGGTCCTTTTTAGTTAGAGCCGTCAATGGTTTAGCAATTTCGGCAAAATTTGGTACGAGCCTTCTGTAAAATGAAGCTAAACCGAGGAATGCCATATCGTCCTTGACGTTTTTGGGGACCGGATATTGTCTGACGACCGTCACTTTGTCAGGGGAGGCGGAGACGTTTTTCTCTGACAACACATAGCCTAGATAGCGCACCTCGGGCTGCGCAATTACACATTTCCCAGGGTGCAACTGCGAATTTGCCTGATCAAGCCTACGTAATACCTCCACTAATCGCTGAGCGTGCTCCTCAGCTGTGTTTGAGAACACTATCAATCACCAATGAAAATCCAACAATGGGTACCTATGAAGTTTCTCAAAACGATATCCATTAACCTATGAAAGTTAGATGGAGAATTGGATAATCCGAACGGAAGGCGCGTAAACTCGTAGAGTCCGGAGGGGACAGTGAACTCTGTGCGTTCCCGATGTTCCTCTTTTATGGGTACCTGCCAAAATCCGCATTGGCAGTCGAGGGTCGTGAAGTACCTGGATCCGTGTAAGGAGACTGTAGCATCCTGGAAGACTGGTATCGAATAGGTATCGAATTTCGTCACAGAATTCAGTGCTCTGAAGTCTACACAGAATCTGTATTTAGGGATACCATCTGCGCTTTTCTTGGGTACCAATATGGCGGGCGCTGACCAGGGGAATTTATTGGTCTTATGACGCTTTATCGAGCATGTTCTCCACTTGTGCTTGCATTTCTTGCCTCAGGGCTTAGGGGTTCTGTATTTTGGACGCCTAATAGGTCGCACGTTGCCTATTGGTATCTCATGTTCAATGACGTTAGTCCCTTTGAAATCGTTTGTTTCCTCATCGTGGAAGACAAGGGCATACTTCAGTAGTATCGGCTCAATAAATTCTCTGGCTTCCTAACTTAAATGATCTCATTTTCGATTCAGCAGCTTGCGATATAAAGCTTCATTTTCCTTTTTCCTCTGAGGCCTAAGTGGCGAATCGGAATTTAATTATTTTCTTTGATTTATCTTGTCTATCAGCGGTTCTAACGCTTCTTCCGCTCTACCAAGAACAGTCGACTTGGGGACGGTCAGTGTCTGGTCGCTGAAGTTAACAAGCATGACATACGCGCTTGTGTTAGGCGATCTGGCAGCCATATGTTCGACCTGTGACGTCATGAGTGACGTCTTACTGGGGCTGCATTCTACACGTGTAAGAGCGCGTGCAGGGAGGACTCCTTTAATGGGGATGTGCGTGTGCTCGATGCACACAAGGGGTGGTGGTTCCTGTTTATGCTCGAATTCTAATTTTCCTATTACCACTTGTTGACTCCTAGGTGCCATGGTGATGTTTTCCTTGGCTTTTACTAGCCAAGCTCGCTAACTGGGTTAGAGGTTCTCTCGCGTGGGCAGTCGGCTGGGACCTGCTTGTCCATTCACCGAGCTTGCCGTCGGGTGGGTTGAGGGCTGTGTCCCTCTTTACCCTCCATAAAGACCATGAGTGCAGTGCTTTTATTAAGCGTCGTGCCATTCGCTCTGGGCACATTTCCAACGTTTGCAAGTGACATTTTGTTGCACTCTAGATCCACTATGGACCCGGACTCTTTTAAGAAGTCCATGCCTAGAAGACCTTCCGCTTCGCTGGGGAGAGGACACACCAAAAACTGGTGGTTTAATTCACGTCCACCAAACACAAAGGAGACGGCCTGACGTCCCTTAAAGTCTAGGGATTCTCCCGTCACTCCGTATGGTCGCATATTAGTGTGTCTCACTTCACTTTTCGATACGTCTGGTTGCAATATCGAAATGTCAGAGCCGCTATCAATAATCAAGACCCGAACATCTTCTATTCGCACCGAAATAGGGGGAGTACTGTCCTCCAACGCGACCGAAACTGCGGGCCTAATGACAGCATTTATTGTGGCTGCATGGCGGGAGGAGCTGTCTTCCTTCACGCCCTTCTGTTATTTCCCGCACTATTT
>Ga0268261_10001333_pt1 | contig 16828 bp, 11 predicted proteins | sample TergutNc150P1_FD_190353 | JGI IMG/M metagenome (GOLD analysis project Ga0268261, IMG submission 190353) | Nasutitermes corniger P1 segment gut microbial community from laboratory colony in Florida, USA - Nc150 P1 (SPAdes) (version 2) | ecosystem: Host-associated > Arthropoda: Insects >...
CCCCCTTCTTTCTTTCTTTCTTTCTTTCTTTCTTTCTTTTCCATGCTGCATGCCTCAATAACATTTGGAGTTAAAATTCCAACACTACATGCTTGAAATACAAATATGTACGATATGGTATGAAGTCTTTTACATTTTCTGTACTGAGACTGCGTGGATGGAAAAATGTAGAAACTAAAATGATTTGATCATTTAAATGTTTCTGTATGCACATGTGGTACAAGATCAGTGGTGTTACAGTCACAGACAGCTGTGATCAGAACTCGGTTTCCTATATTTCCCAACTTAACCATTTTGCACATGAAAGAACAATAATAAATATATCTCCAATTTGCCCTTTCTGAATGTAAAGAAATGTGTCTGTGTACCTTCTCAAAGCACACACAGGATGTAGAGGTATTGTGCTATATATATATATATATATTATTCACTCTGCTCATTTGTGTAATCGTGGTATCTGTAACTGTGCTCATCTGGGTATTTATCAGTATGCTCACATAATCATGGTGCTTTCAGGCAGCTCACCCAATCATGATAATTTCAGCATGCTCATGGAGTCATGATGCTCTTCAGTTTGCTCACTATATCGTGATTATCTGAACTCTGCTAATTTTTATACATAATTCTGCGTTTGGCTCATTTATTGATATTTATATTTGTTGTGCATGCCTACTTAGACTCTTTCATTCATGATGTCCTCCTGTCTTGCCCTTTTTGTTATGTTTTTCATTGATATCTATTGTTATGAAATTTCTAAACTTACTTTTTATGTATCTTTGGCTTTTGTTTTTATTTTTATGTGATTCTGTCTACATAGTGACAATCACACATATCTAATAATGTGCCCTGTGGGATGTTGCTCAGTATACAGCATATTTTTGGTAAACATACTTTTCTGTATTAAAAGTGTATTTTCATGTATTTATTTTACAAATACAAATCTTATGATCCTTCAGTTTTAGAATTAGTTTTTTTTAACTCTAAAATAATGACATTTGAAAAGAAACAGAATCACTCTTCAAATAAATTTAATTAAATTGATGTGTCTTGTTTGTAGCATGGGTGGGATGAACGAGAAGCGTGTACAAAATTTTAGTTGTGTAATCTGAAGGGAAAAAGCCACTTGAATGCTCTAGGCATAAATGGGAGGATAATATTAAGATGGATTTTTAAGTGAGAGGGTTGAACCCATTGTTTGGCTCAGTTCAAGGGTTTTTTATTAGCTGGTAAGCTATTGGACTTATGAAAGATGATTTCCATGGAGTAATATATCACAATTTCAGAACGTACTGATGAATTATTGTGTCTTAGCAACATGCTGGGTGCTGTAAACATAATTTACTGTTTTATCACCAGTTTCAACATTACTCTAGTGTTGGTGTTGTTGTTATCATCATCATCATCGGTATCTCCTTTATGCAGGGTATCTACACATTATTATTATTATTATTATTATTATTATTTTCTCGGCATGCTCCATTACAGTAAGTAATACTACATGCTAATGTAATTATACATATCTGTTATAATTGCTTATTTACAACTCTTTGAGTGATTTAATTTTTCCAGGTCTATTGAGGTTATATAGCGAATGAGTTGTTTCATGTTCTTATTGACTAGTTCGCTTTTACTGATTGGCCATTTGCCTGCCTTAAGTACATTATTCTTCAGGATTCCTCTATCGTACTTTAACTTTTCACACTGAAATAACAAATGGTCTTTTGTTTGTATATCTTTTTTGCATGGACACTCTGGACTGTCAGTGATTTTTAATCAGTGTAGGTGGGATCAGATATTTCCATGTCCACTCATAATTGTTGTAACATTTGGGTTTAATTGTAAATTCAATGCCAGTCTTCTTTCTACACTTGGAAAAAATTCTTTAGTAATAGCTCATTTTGTTGTTTCCTCCCATTGATTCTGCCATTTTCTTATACTTTCTTCCCGGGTCTCCTTTTTTTATAGCGCTTTTTGGTATCCTGCTGTATGTTACTTAGTGGTTTTGAGTTGCCTCCTTTGCAAGTCGATCTGCGGTTTCGTTTCCATATATCCTGGCGTGAGCTTTCACCCATTTAAATTTCATTTTCCAATTCTTTTTGTTCAGAGTTACTGTTTTCTTCCTAATTTTTTCGACGAGGTGTTCGTGATTTTTGGCACTTTTTATTGAGTCCAGTGTTATTTTGCTATCTGTGTAGATGACTGCTTTCCTGGGTTGTTTTTGACCTGTTGCATCTCTATGACCTCGAGTGCTTTTACAATGGCCAGTTGTTCAGCCTGATTATTTGAACACCTGTCGTCTAGCTTGAATTTAAGTTGTTCCGCGAACACCTTCCCTGTAAACGTGGCAATCCCTGATCCCACTCCTTGTTCGCTCTTGCTACCATCCGTGAAGATATTCCACCAGTGCTCCTCTCCTTCGTCTTTTGTGTCGTTGACGCTGACTATATTCGCTGGATGAAGCCAGTTTCTTGGGTTTTCTGCTTTGTCGATCTGGTATTTCTGAGCACTTCTTCCTGTTGTTATGTTGTACTGTGTAGCTAGTTCTTGAACTTTTATGTGTATGGGTGTTATTCCTGTCAGGATACAGAGTGCTTCGTGGGATATAGTGCGATATGCTTTAGCTATTCTTAAGCTGATAATTCTTTGTACTCTCACATATTTGACTTTGTTGCATTCTTTGTTAATAGATTCTATCCAAACTGGTGCTACATATAGTAGTTGCGGTATATACCGCCGTCATATATTGTTTTTAGCGCCTTGTGCTTCAGTCCCCAGCTAATTCTTGCCGACTTGGACAGTGCATTTATTAGCTTCGTGCATCTGTCAGTTATGTATTTTATATGTTCATTGAATTTAAATTTGCTGTCTATAATTATACCTAAGTTCTTTATCTTGTCCACTTGTTCAAGATGGTTGTTGTTTAGGTATATATCTATTGCTTTCCTTTCTTTGTGTCTTCTTGATATCAGCATGACTTTTGATTTTTGATCATTAAAATGTAATTTGTTTTCTTTGGACCATTGTGTAATTTTGCTCATTTCCATGTTTGTGAAGTTTTCCACTTCTGCAACAGTTGCTGCTTTTACTGCAATTAACAGATCGTCAGCATACGCTATTGCTGTCGTCTATTTTGCATATTTCAAATTTAGTAATGAATTATACTGAATATTCCAGTACCCTGGTCCACTGCATGACCCTTGGGGACATCCTTTGTTTACTGTTGTTTCTATTCTCATACTGTTTGTTGAGATAAAGGCCGACCTGTCACTAAAGTAGTTCCTAGTAAGGTTGTATAGATTTCTGGGACACTGGAAGTCTTTCAAGGCCTTTAAAATACTTGGCCCCACGCTGCATCGAAGGCGCCTTTGACATCGAGGCTGACCAGCGCTACAATGTCCTTTTGTGAGTGCTTCGTCTATGAAGTCCTTTACTGCCATAGCTGCGTCCTTAGTGCTTTTTGTGGTGTAAAACCAAACTAATTTTAATTCAGTAATTCGTTGCTGTATAGGAAGTGCATTATTCTATTAATAACAGTTTCTCAAGTGCCTTCCCTCCAACATTTAGTAGGCTTATTGGCCGGTATTTGGATGCATCGTTGCAGTTCTCTTTCCCCGGTTTTGTTGTGGGGATAATCCTGTCCCTCTTCCATCTCCTGGGAAAGCATCCTGCCCGTAAGCAACCATTATATAATGTAGTCACTAGTCGAAATCTTTCAAAGGTCCACAGTAGGATTTTGCTTGTGATACCATCTTCTCCTGGTGCTTTTTTGTGATCTATGCTTTTTATTGTTTGCTTAATTTCCTCTGCGGTGAAGTGCCTGTCGTCTTCAGTTTTCACAGTTTCTTCTATTAATGTCCTTATTCTTTTGCGGTAATCAGTCTCTTTCGCCTCCTCATCTTTGGGAATAAGATATTCTAGTATGCACTGTATTGTTTCTCGTAGGTCTTCTGTGTGTGATCCTTTGGTCTTTTGCAGAGGTGACATTATTTGCCTTTTATTTATTTTCCCACAGCTGATTTGTATACTGTGTTCCACGGATTTGTGGATGAGACCTTGTTACAATACTGCTTCCATGACTGTATTTTAGCGTTCTTTATTTTTACTTGATATTGGGCCTTTTCTACGTGGTATTCGTTTTGTCGTTGGTCACGTAGGATGTCGTTGGTTTTTGTCCTTTGGTATTTCGTTCCGAACGCGTTTACTCGTTTCCTTGCTATTGTCAGGTCTTCTGTCCACCAGGGCACAGTTTTGTGTTTATTTGTTTTCATGAAAGCTTTACCTGTCTTAAAGGATTTGTTACACGCCGTCGGCAAAGCGTCGCTGAATCTGTTGACTATGTCTTCCATGTCTTCTGTGGTAGCAATACGTGAAGATATGCACTTATCTAGAGTTATAGCTTCTTCTTCCCAGCTGGACCTGCACATTTGTTCTGTTATTTCTTGTGTTACAGATGCCTCAAATATTTTGAGGTTCTCTTCCTTGGCTATATATTTTATACTTTGGAAGTTGTTTTCTGTTTGCTGAGCGTTGTATTGCCCTATGCAGAACTGTATTATTTTGTGATCTGAGCAACTTTCTTCTTCGCTGATTTTCCACTCTTGAACTTCCTTTAGTAGTTTGTAGTTACTTATTGTTAAATCTATATTGCTGGACCCTCTGCTGCTTTGGAACGTTTTCATATTACTTTCTTCGTTTATTTTGAATAACTGTTGAGTTATCAGAAATTCTTCTAGTTTCCTGCCCCTTACGTTGGTAAGTTTGTCATGCAGCGTCCTTTGTAATGTTCATTGTAATGAGTATACTGCTTGTATTTGCTAGTTGCAGTATGTCGTTTATCAATTTAAGATCTTCGTCTAATTTTTCTGTTATGTCCAAGTACATGTTCGCCGTGTAGAATTTTAAGTCCCAAGTATTAGTTCTACCACTACCGAGTCCTTGTCAGTTACATCTTGTATAAGTAGGGCATCGATTTGGTTATTAGTAACTACTGTAGCTGCCCGGCACCTGCCTGTGGATGATGTAAACGTTCGGTACCTTTTTGTAATTCCTGCTACTCTGTTGTGGGTTGTGTATGGCTCTTGTATAAAGGCCACATCTATTCCTTCCTTTTCTATTAATTCCATTAGGTTGTCTGTTCGTGTTTTAGAATGCTGCAGGTTTATTTGGTAGCACTTGATAATTGATTGCAGTTTTGTGTTGTTTTTTATTGTTCTACTTTTGATGTATTTATTGGTGTTTGCCATATTAATAGTCGGTGTTTTGTTTGTATTTCGTTAATAGAGCTTGTAGGCTTGGGCAGTTCTTATCGAATGACGAATGGTTTGTGCAGATGGTTTTGCTGGGGCTTTATTTGTTGTATATCATGCAATTTATACATTTAAAGTCATTTATACATTTAAAGTCATTTATACATTTAAAGTCATTCTGCGATGATGTGCATTCCCTTAGTTTGTCTTCCTGTACAGAGAGGACATGTCTCCGCTCCTCTGCAGTCTACCAGCCTGTGGTTGTATCTGCTACATTTGAAGCATCTGTTTACGTGTATGTAGTCATCTACGTTGCATATCACCTATCCTATTTTCGTCCTGGAGTTCATTATCTTCCGTGTGTGAGAATTCACTTCTATGACTAGGTTCCTTGTGTTCCTCTTCGTTCTATAGATGAATTTAGCTATTATGTCGCTCTCTTCCAGCTGTAGTTCTGAGCTTTGTTCTCGTATTGTCTGTGTTGCATTGTCTAGTGTGATGTCCTGTGTGATATTATATATTACCAGTCTAGGACTTCTGAGTTCCTGAGCCTTAGCTTCAAACTTTTTTCCGCACTTTTCTGTAATGCTGGTTCTTATTCTATTTCTTCTTTGCTACCTACTTCAATCAGGATTCTGCCATCTTTTAGTGCCTTAAATGTGCTGACTCCTACTTTTATTTTTGTTGGGTTTATTTTTGTTTTAATTAACTTCTTGGTGGTTTCTGGTCTGTGATTTCCTTTTGATCTGACTGTTATTATAAATTTCTTGTTGTTTTCCCGACCAGCGACAATATCTTAATAGGATTTCATTTTTCTTCCGCTAGATGGATGTTGTGTATTACTCGTGTGGGTGTCTGGTGTCTTCATCCTGTCAATAGATGGCGCCACTGGTGTCGTTGCGCGTGTGTCTCTGTAGACTTGAAGTTCTCGCATAGCTTTGTTAACCTCTGTTTGCAGTTCTTTGTTTTGTGCTGTTTTATCCACAATGTCCTTTTTTATAGCATGAAATATATTTCTGAGTGTACTGATTCTATGATCGTCTTCTTCAATTCACTTTTGACGTTTTTGCTTTGATTCGTTGCATTCACTATGTCTTCTAGAGCACAGTCTATACGCTAATCTGTCTTCCGCCATCTTGGCTATCTGTACGCCCTGTCTCTAAACTACTTTAGCGATAGGGTAGAAACCCTCCACACAAACACACACACACACACAGAGAAGAGAACAGTGACGAAAGGCAAATCTCAAGGTTCATGCTGTGGCCCAGGTTTCTGGAACATCATATACAACGTTCTCCTAAACTTAGACTTTTCAAGTCACATGAAAGTAATAACCTTTGCAGATGATCTTGCAATGATGATGAAAGGTAATAATCCATCTGAAGCAGAAGTGTTTGCAAACTTAGATCTCGCCAAAATAGAAAAATGGGCAAAAGAAAACAAAATACAGTTCAATGACACCAAACCTAAGGCAATGCTGATAACTAGGAAAAGGAACAATGGAAACATTAACATTTACCTTAATAATAGAAGACTGGAAATAGTGAAAGAGCTAAAGTACTTAGGAATCTATTTCAACAGTCGGCTTACATTTTACAAACACATTAATTATATAGCTGAAAATTCCACTAAACTGATTTATGTGCTAAGTAGATCTGCAAACCTTCAATCACTTAAAAATATGAAGGGGCATTGATTCCTCTGTTAATGTGCAGAGAGCACTGAGAATGATAAATATTAAAATTGCGAAGGCGTACAGAAATATTTCTTTCGAAGCCTCATGCATGATGGCTGGATTTCCACTCACAGGAATTGTAATAGAGGAGAAGGCGAGGCTGTACAAAATAAAGCACAGTGCAGAACGAAGTGAATATGAATGCCACACACCACTGCCGGTTAAGGAATGGCCTCATCCCACATGGCGACTGATCATAATGGAAACAAGTGACTCAACAGCTTACTCTATAGAGATCTATACAGACGGAAGCAAAATCGGAGACAAAGTCGGAGCCGGAACAACCTTATATGTGGACCAAGTGTTGAAAGGGCATTGCAAATACACGCTGCAACACGGTTGTTCAAACAATCAAGCCGAACAAGTAGCAATCTTGAAGTCACTGGAAGAACTAACATCCCTTTCAGACCACAACAAAAGAAAAGCAGCCATTTATACTGACAGCAAAGTGACCTTAACCTCACTGAGAAACAACTTTATACACACCCCCTTAATTGTGGAAATACGAAACAAGGTTTGACAACTCATGTCCAAGAATTGGTTGATCCACTTTGGGTGGGTGAAGGCACATATTGGAATCGAGGGAAATGAGCTGGCAGACAGACTAGCCAAAGAAGCAACCGAGGATGACGGTGAACTAAATATAGTATAGAATGGGATACCAATAACAACAGTTGCCACTAAACTAAAGAAGGAAGGGCTCACAAAGTGGCAGAGACAATGGGAATGCACTGACAAAGGAGCGCTTTACAGATCGTTCTTCCCGACAGGCGAACAGAGACTAAAATTGAAAATACCAATAACACTGGAGTTCACAGCTATGGTCTCTGGCCATGGGAAAACAAAATTGTACCTCCACAGATTCAAATTAATAGATAATCCAATGTGCCCCTGCAATGATGGGGCTCAGTCATCAGAACACCTAATATACGATTGCAAAATACTAGAAAGTCGAAGAAAAGCTTTGAAACATCAAATAAAGACCAGTGGAGGAACCGGGCCCACCACCAACAGCGACTTGGTAGCAAAATATTCACATGCATTTTCAAGGTTTATCAGATTGATAGATTTCCATAAACTGCAATAGAATATATAAAGGCTCTTATCCATAAATACCAGGTATATATATAACCACCACACAACACTTAACTTTGGAAAGTTTATATAAGCATCTGTCAGTAACATATTACTTGAACTAAAGACACTAAACTAAGCAAACTAGGAGGATGAACTAGTCTTGACCACAAACATCTTCATAACATTATTTAACAAATAGTATTATCCAGAACATCGGCCATTTGGTTGATAATTCATTTATAAATATTACAATTGTTGTCTTTAAACATTAATGTATTTTAATATAAGGAAACAAAAACATGTAGCATTACTCTGTAATGGAGCATGTTGTCAATAAATAGATTAAAAAACATTTTGGAGCTGTTTTAATGTAACTTTTAATACTCCTTATAAAACAATTCCTTTGTGCATCAGTAGGTAATAAAATTTTGATAAAGAAAATTATGTTGTAAACATCAGAATATTTTATGTACAAAGTCCAAAGAAAATTATTGTTAATTGCTCTTCGCAACTTGATGTACCAAGAACCATCAAACAAAGGAGTTAAGAATATTTGCTTCAAAAATTCAGTTTTTAAATGAGGCAAAGTTATCGATTCCCCAGAGAGGTTAAATATGCAGCTCTATGTGTATGCTAAATGAAATTGAAGAAAAATAAAATATTTTATGACAATTTTCACGTATGATTTTCCGTTTCACAGTAGAGGCCGTATTAATCATCACAGTGGCATACACCATATGCAGAGACTTTTCTGCTGAACAGATGCCTTAGTACTGACTGCATTAAGTACACAGTGTTACTTCCACTGGTAGAACAATGTGCACACATGTGTGGACATGCATAACAAGCTCCATGCAAAACCATTGTGACTTACTGAAGTACTGATAACAAACCCCATGATTGTGTCTCAAAATAAATGAGATGTTCTGCTTTAAAAAATCGAGTTTGTCTTTTATGCATTTCTAACAAACATTTCATGTGGCGTGGAGAAAGTATCCCTAGATTATTGAAATTTTAGTAGAGCTACTTGATATTTGGAACTGATTTATTAAATATACTGATAGTTTAAATAAAATTTCAGCTCAGACTCATTACTCAATTTAGAGTAGCAATCCATGACAACATATGAATTTGTTCAGGTAGTCCCTAGAATAACCTGCCTAATCAGACTTGCCAGACTAGACACCACAGTTATATTTATACCATGCTAACTATTCACAATTTGTGACCAATGACTGTTTTCTTGACCATGTCACTTTTTCCATTTTTCCGTATTAATGCTAACATAATTTCTTTTGTCAGTTTCACCATGAAGAGTAGAGAATGATCATTTTTACTACCTTGTCATGGTACTTTACCAAGAAAAGACTGTACTAAATAAAGAGATTTTTTATTCTCCTGTGTACTGGCAATATTTTACATCATAAGAAAGACATAATTGGTATTTATTATGTTTAGATGGAATTGTACAAACAATAAAGTCACTAATGATGAAAGGTAATCCATGCTAGGAAGCAGAATTTTTTTTTAAATTTTACCTTATCATTTAACTGCATAGTGTAGAAATACACATGTTAAATATCATGTATATAACATTGAATGCTAATATGTAACAATCTGATAAAGTTTATTATGATTGTGTCCATTCTTATTTAGCTATTCAGACATAATTATGGTTTTGGGAGTTGTGTCAAACGCAGTCAGTGGTATATTATTTTATTTTATTTTTACAAGATGTAGATTAGAGGGGACTACATGTTTTGGCCTTTATTAGAGGCCATCATCAAGTCATAAGATTTACCCAAGGAAACTATACAAAAAGTAGTATTGAGTTATAGTGTTTAATGAGACCTTGTTTTGTGAATAAAATCTTAAAATTAAGTAATGTAAAATTTTAGTTAGAAATGAAATATTATAAAATTTGACTCAGATATTGTAGATGATGAGTATGATACATTCAGAATATGTTATTCTATAGTACAGTATGCCATTTGGTGAGTAATTAGATTATAACATCATCGAATATTGAATAGTGTGAAATTTTTTGATAGTTATAAAATGTTATAAGATTATTTACATAGTTGGAAAGGATAACAGTTGGGGAGCATTTGTTATGTTATATTATATGTTGTTGAGTATTTGAGTAAATATATGGGGTCATTGTATATGAACTCTGAGGGTTGCTATGTAGAAATTGGTGTTACTGATTTATTTAATGTTTTTTCTTCTATATTGAAGGATACTAGTTAAAGTTGTATCTTTCTGGTAGACTTTGAGGGTTGCTACATAGAAATTGATGTTATTTGGCTATAATTAGAGATTGCCAGCTATGTGAAGTTGTAGTAATGGGGTTCTAGAGGAATGCTATTGGTTTACTCACCTGTAGTGAAGATGGCCAGGTATTCGGAATTTGGTGTTTTTCTTCTATATTGAAGGATGCTAGTTGAAGTTGTATCTTTCTGGTATAGAGCAGTCAGAAATGTTTGATATGCAGATATGTGTTTAACCCTTTAAACGCCGAGTTAAATCCCATTTGACATCTGCTGGCATTTTTAGGAGCTCGCCATATTCTCTATGTTAGCAGGTTAAGGGTTAACAGATAAATCATGTATGAAGTATAGTGGTGGAGATATCTAGTATCTTAACCGTGTATATAGTGTAGTGTTTATAGATAGTATTTCGTATCCATATCATAAGTTTCCTTACAGATGTATCAATATTATTTGAGAGCTGGTGTGCAGTTTTATGTTGCTGTTGAGAGCAGTGGTGTGTACACGTGAATGCTGAATAGATGACTCATCTACATCTTGTAAAAATAAAATAAAATATTATACCCACTGGTTATGTTTGACTCAACTCCCAAGACCATAATTAGGTACACCACAACAGGGATGGCTTACCTAAAAATAATTGTTCAGACATATTTATATACTGTCACTAGTGAGACCTCATTTTCTTCTATTCATCACACAGCAATGTATTCATTGTTATTGCACTTACTTCATTATAAGCATACATAAAAATAGTTAAAATAAATCAAAATATCACCTTTAATCCCATATGAGCTTTCAGCCCGTGTATCCAATGATACTGTAAAGCGGCTTCATCACAAACTCTTGTGCATTTTCAGGATATTATTAAATGCTGATATACTTCAGTTTTCTCCAGTCTCTGGATCTCAGTAGCATGCAAACTGATGTGTGTATTTAGTGTCATCTCTCATTGGAGCTGCAGCTTTGATTATCACAAGGCAACATATATTAGCATTGTGTATTATATGGATGGTATTATAAATATATTTCCATACTACTGTGACATTGTATTATGAAGCTTAACACCTTGTGAGTGATATTTGTAACTCTAAAACTTTCTGCCAGAATATGATCTCTGATGTTTGAAACATGTAGGAATGTAATTAAATTACACGAATGTAATTAAATTACACAATATTAATGTGTGTACTATAACAGTGTACTTACAAGTCCAGGCTAACTCCTTTCAGCTGCACAGATTTTCATTCCCATAAATCTTTTGTTGTTAATGGCATGTTATGTTAAAGTAAGTGTAGGATAACTTGAAAAAAAATGCTGATTAGTTCATAGGCCAGCCCGCTAAATTCATATGCATTTTGTCATGCGCTCAAGTCTTATTTGACAGAAACTGTTATTGCTTAACAATTAGTTGCTGTAGTTATAATAGAAGTTTTGGTTCTAACAATATTACATGTAGTATTACTAGTGGGTAGTGGCAGAGAAAAATTTACCTACTAGATGCAGACTTCATTTATATAAAAACTGCCTGACATAAACTGTGACTTTCTACCTTCATGATATTTGTACAGTTGAATGGAACATGTTCACATATAGCTTGGTGAGGTTATAAAATTAATTCTTCTTTTCCTAAAGAAAGGAACTACAGTATTTGGATGACTAAGGTTAAATTGTGTAGCTCTTCTATATGTTAAGGCAAATACAATGGAACACCAATACGGGTATATTTTTATGTACTTTAACTTACAGCTTCAGTGTTACACCCATCTATACCAAACACAAATAGCACAGCAATACAGATCTCTCCAGAGGATGAAGTGTATACAGACACAAGTTACCCTCAGTCAGTGTGGAGGCAGATTCAAGTTCTGTGTAGGAGGTCATTCTTATGCTCTCGAAGAGATAAGGTATGTTACAATAACATAGGAAAATCACCTTTCTTAGAAATTTTTCTCAGAAATCTCAATCAGACCAAGAAATTCACAAATCATATTAAGATGATACAGTACAAAACAACCATGCACATTGATGTATATGGAGTCAACAACATGTATTGGCACACTGATTGAATTACACTGGACAAGAGACGATTCTACTAGCGTGGGTACCTGTTAGAAAGTTTCACATGGAAGTTTGATTAACTTGTATATATGCCACAAGAAATGTTCAGTGTCCAGTGTGCTTTGAGTATGCATGTTCACATTTTGCGTTACTGAAGAGATTACATCCCCAAGAATGTGGATGTGTTTCAAATGTTATTTGTAGCATCCACAACTAAAGCATTGCATTTGTCATTGATGCTTTGTCTGCAGCCTTCCTACTCATGGTACCCCACACATAAATATCTGAGAGGTTTTTATCACTGGATCTTGTTGGCTGGGCATGTGGTCTTCTTAGACCTGTGTGTTGATGCCACTAGCTCAGTTAACTCTTTTCTTCGAAAATAAGGGGGAACTCCATTATGTTGCAAATACTCAGATTAAGAGGGTACATCATAATGTGTGTGTGTGTGTGTGTGTGTGTATATATATATATATATGTTTGTGTGTGCATGTGTGTGTGTGTGTGTGTGTGTGTGTGTATATATCCTCTGCAAAATTTTCACTGGAGCTTATGAACCAATAAACTGGTTTTCATTGGTGCAATACTACATATTTATTGAGAACCACTGTTGGATATTGCTGTCAACATACAGTATAGTAATGAAGATATTTAGCAGCGCATAAATGGCTCTTCTGAGGGTTATTTGTCCCATTATGGGTGAAATGTTCTTTAGTCAATTTTAAAAAGTCAGTGTTCGGGTATGGTTGTGAAGCACAGTCCACTAGTTTAAGGAGCCAAGTCCTTTGTGCATGGGAATGATGCAGACTGTCAGTATGCACTGCCGTCCAGGCTCATGATGAAGGGATTTGACAGGTACCTACATAGCATTTATTATATTGCTTATAACACTCTGCCTTTGTTGTGCTGAGAAGTATGACATTCTGGTGTCATTATGTTTGTTTCCCATAACCCCCAGTACATAAGAGCAAACATTTGTCAGCTCTAAATTGCCACTGATATTTCTCAACAGCTGTGCTTGTATTACCTTTACATAATTCATTCCTGAAGTGCATACCTGCATTCTCGTCATTGGCACATATAAAGGGTATCATCATCATCATCATCATCATCATCCTCATTAGCACAAAAATATACACTATTTGTGGCACAGGTACAGTGCGACTGACATGATCTGAAAAAATATACGTTATTTTACCCTTACATACTGTGCTGCAAACCTTTTAAAAATATTCTGGGTTTATACACACATATTAATTTTGTGGTCAGATACTTTGAATAACTTTTCAGTGTGTGTCATTGTTAAACAACACATCCTTTACTTTCCATTGCAGGTACTGTGAAATGTTTAATTTAAAACTCTTATGCCTGATATGTATTAATTTTGCTATCAAATTCCCATGCTTGCATAAATATTTAATGGGAACTTCTTCCTCTCAAAATCACAACCAATGTTCACAAATGGCATGCATCTCCTGAATTATTCTGTGTAGACTATAAACTCTGCTTTAACATTTCCATCATAAAATTTTCAGGAAATGTCCACAGCACATATAACTACTAGTGTTAAATTTCTGCCGTTACAATACTGGCCTTTATTCTTCTGTGCAAGCAATCCTTTTTATTAGGAATGGAAGATTTATCTATGCAGAAGCTCTTTTTATGTGATTTGGTACAATATATGAACCAAAGCTTTATTTTTCAGATCATTGTTCACGTTCGAATCATCACCCATGCGCTTGTGGGACTGTTACTTGGAGCTGTCTATTACGATGCTGGAAATGATGCTTCAAAAGTACTAAGCAATAGTTCATGCATTTTCTTCTTCACAATGTTCCTGTTCTTTGCCAACTCAATGCCATGTGCAATAACAAGTAAGTGTAACAGGAATAATACAGAAGCTTCTTTTTACAGTAAAGAGCCAGTTTTGTGAAATGAAGGTAAACTGGTAAAAATGTGTTTATACTACAAATAATATTGTAATGTAATATTTGTTTATACAGTAGGAGCAAAATTTGAAGCAACCTAGTTCTTTTAAATGTTCATTTTCTTCAAAAAACAACACTTCAAAATTATAAAAAATGACAGTTTTACAATAAGTATTGTATATATCCACCACATTCTCTTTTCTGTTGTTTGGTGCAACCCAGTGAAGAGTTTCTTTAGTGATTCTTGAACTGCAGTGTCATATTTTGTTCCATTTCTAACGTTTGTGAGTTGTTCTTGTGTACGTTCCCTTTCAAAAAACCCCAAAGATGGATGGTGTGAGATCCAGAGGTCAATGGGCCACAGTTTTAAAAAAATAATTTTACGAAGAAAGAATTCTGTCTTCATTAGTGGTGCTGAATTTGCTTTATTTTCAATAGCCACATCTTATCATAACCAACATCTTGTTGGGCAACTTCCAACAGGGAGGATATGAATTTCATAACTAATTTTTGGTAATGTTTTGATATTTCTGTTTCTCTGAAGAAAATGAAGCCGATTATTGTCCATCAAGAGACACCACATTATATGCCAGATTCTTAGGAGTGTAACGGTCTTTTTTGGAAAGCATGAGGAATTCAGTCCTCCATATTCTCCTATTTTTTCTATTAATGTATCAACTAATGTGAAGCTGTGCTTCATCAGCAAAGGAAAAAGGGGATATGGTATGGTTAATTTCATTCTGGCAAGGTGAACTTGTATTAAAGCACATTGTCACTGTGACAGTTGAAAGGCAGGTGGAACAAGTCTGTTACAGAATTACATAACCTGCACGGGTTCTGCCCTGTTCTAGTCATACTTACACGTACTTTTCTTATGAATCCAGTTGAAATGATTCATTTACAATCATAAGGAAATATTTGAATATTTGTTTTTATATGAAGCATTCCCATTGGTGTAACACTCAATTGTATCAACTGTGATATTTCTTGAAAGATGTGTTAAAAAATATAAGTACTTTGCATGTAATATGCTACTGGTATCAATCGACATGTCCCAAAATACTGTAAATTATAAATTTAAATGTAAATTTTCCCTATACTAAAACTGTGTTGAAAAATTGGTAACAAACATCTTCTTGTATTTTATATACTTGAAGTATTATGGAGATATTCAATGTAAAATGGAACATGGATGGGTTTACACAGTTTACAGGAACATCTCAGTAGAACTGGTAGGTGTTTAACTACCAGTTATTTACAGCTGACATACAGAATATACATACTTTTTTTTTGTAATTTATATAAATTTTTTGTACTTAGTATTTTTAAAACATTGTACAGTTTTTAAAATGTCCTTGGAGTTATTTAAATTAACTATACCATTATATAATCTACACACATTTTTAATGTATGTTTAATGTAAAGTGGAAGATCTCCTACCTCATGTTACTTAATTACCGTATGCATTCATGTTCTTGTATAAATTGCCTGATGTTGCCCACACTCGAGTTCGAAACTAGTTGCAGTTAATTATATTCACAAAAGAATGAGTTGTGTATTACTGAAAACATCAACATACACTTAAATATGAATTGCCTGATTTTTCATCTGTAATGTGTAATTGCAGTGACATGAATTTCCCAAATATGTACATACAGTTCTCAGAAAATTTTAAGTTTTCATTGTTCTATATGTATATATTTCAGTTCCTCTAGAAACATCAGTAGTTTTACGTGAACACCTCAACAATTGGTACTCGCTGAAGGCATATTTTTTCTCGAAACTTATGGCAGATTTTCCTTTACAGGTCAGTAAATAAAGTATATTTTTTTAAATTTAGGAACATAATATTCCATATAGTGTATGCAAACTTACAAAGTTTGATAGATGTTCTGCTGAAACTAGGTTTCAGTTGATTCTGTGACCATCATCAGGGTGTCATACAGGAGTACAAGCAATATACCAAACACCTGCACAAAATGTATAATTAAACCTGATGTTGCAATTAATTACTAAGTGCTCCTTATGGTCGTAAAAGTTGAAGTTATATTACCTCTAAACAACAGATAAAATTGGGTGTGTTTATGTACCTTCTTAGTTGGATATATTTGATACATGCCCTGTAAGAAAAATAGCATGGCTGTAGGTATGGTTGTCATTATCATTACATACCTGTTAGTTAAGTAAAGGTGTGTACTGTAGCAGAGGTCGCTTGAGACTAGTGCATGGAGAGCAGGTAGATTGGAAGGGAGTGAATTACTTGCAGTAGTTTTAGGCAAAGGGACCAAAACATGTTGGTGAGTAGTACTACAGGATAAAACATATTTTACAAATTTCCATTTGTTTTTTTTTTTTATCCTTTCTCTGTGCATGTTGTTACATTTAATTTTATTACCAACCTTATGCACTTATTTAATTAAGAACTATCACAATTCACATTTAAAACCCCACATGTTAAAAATGTCTGTGATGCATAATTAAAAATTAAAACCCAACATGTTTCGGTCACAG
>Ga0268261_10001334_pt1 | contig 16815 bp, 13 predicted proteins | sample TergutNc150P1_FD_190353 | JGI IMG/M metagenome (GOLD analysis project Ga0268261, IMG submission 190353) | Nasutitermes corniger P1 segment gut microbial community from laboratory colony in Florida, USA - Nc150 P1 (SPAdes) (version 2) | ecosystem: Host-associated > Arthropoda: Insects >...
GCGGATGAAGCCCGAAACATGTAGAGGCGTTTAATTTTGTAGAATTTATATAAGAATTGTGTATCAAGTTGGAACTAATAAAGGAATTATACTATGATGCACGGCCTAACAAATCTCAAGACTTCCAATCCTTTTAGTTACTTTCCTTCAATCATGATTGTGTTGCAGAATTTACTGAATGGTTTACTAATTTTGGAGCAGAGATAGCAGTTTTTACATTGCTCTAACAATTTAATATTTCATTTGCACGGTTAGTCATTCACTTCAGTAATCGTACACGTTTCATATAATCACATTTCGCCGAGTAAACTTTATACTACCTTAGCTTAAATTTTATTCCGCAAACAATTTTTTCCGTTACGAAACCTGCCTTATAACTTTCTTACAACATACCAACAGGCCGATTTCTCAAGTCTATCATCATCGTACTGATTACATAGGGACTCCGAACATCAGCTTGGTAATGAGACGGAAAGCGAGACTGGAATGGTTAATCATTATCTTTCAAACGGAGCAATTCTCTCGTCTTCCAGACTGACTGACAGCAAAACAAAGTTTTGCCGGTTCTTTTCGGGGTCACGCAGGGTTGTCCATTTCCCTACCGGATTATATGGCTTGTGGGACCCTTAGTCGGCGTAGGATACATCAGGAAGTGGACAGGTCTCTTGGAAATAAAGAATAAGATTCGGTAAAATTTTTTTTGGTGATGTATGGAAGACACTTGTTTTAGGAATATGTAGAAGGGCAGTGTCTTTGTGCATGCCATGAAGGCTTGTGCGGAAGTAGAGGTATAATTTAGTTCCACTCGTTATAAATCTTGGCTGTGGATCCTGCAGAACCCTCGATTTCAAGATCTGACCAGTTTACCCCCCGGAAGGAAACTTTTGTAACCACTGAATGGGAGATTGAGTGGGATTCGAACCTAGTCTGGTTGCTTCGTTGATGCAATAAAGTAACTGTTGGTGCCGAAAATCGAAACACGGTCCCTTGGACGTCCAGCACAACATATAATTAATTTACGCACTACGCCATTTTGTTCCCTCGGGGATTTGCGGAAATATAAAAAACTGCAATAATAAAATTACCAGAATTTTGAAGTTCTTTTAAAGTCGATTACGAAAGGTATAAAGGTATATTTTGTAACATATACAGAAACATGTAGTTACAAATATTGTTTACATGATTGCATATTATTGAATTTTAAATATGTAAGGCTGGCTGGAATATGTACATCAGAGACACAAGTGACTGAGCCTAGTGCATTTAAGGTTGAAATGTCTCCTGAAAAGCTAAAAATACACAAACTTTCATAAAGCGATAAAAATAAAGAATAATTGCTTAAAACAGGAGTTAGGAAAATTAATTTTGAGATTTATAAGCTTATTAATTATATTTGGAATAAAGAGGGTTTACCAGCGCAGTGAAAGGAGTCGATCCGATCATTGTACGCATTTGTAAGAAGGAGGTAGAACAGACTGCAGTAATTATAGATGCATATCAATTTGCCAACTACACACAAAATTTTATCCAACATCCTGCTGTCAAGGTTAATTCCATACGCAGAGGAAATTACTGGGGATCTTCAATGTGGATTTCGACTCAGAATGTCAACTACTGATCATATATTCTGCATTCGCCAAATACTTGAGGAAAAATGGGAATACAATAAAGCAGTGCATCAGATATTTATAGACTTTAAGAAAGCCTTATGGGTCAGTTAGGAGGGAGTCCTTGCTTAATGTTATAATTGAATTTGATATTCACATGAAACTGCTAAGGTTAACAAAAATGTGTCTGAATGAAACCACATTGCAGAGTCCTGGTAGGCAATTTTTCTCTGGTGTGTTTCCTATTGAGAATGGTTTACTAACGAAGTTAGCAGTATGAATTATCTTGCTAAGATACACTTAAAAGTTAATTCAGGGTATCTAACCAAAGTTATTCTCAACATTGCACTTGTCTTAAAGCCGATAAACAAAAATGATCTTCAAATCATACTCAAAACTTGTAAATAAATATGCCAGTAATAACATCCATGCATTGTGTGCACTTGAAATAGTCTACAATAGCATGCAATATTTAAGGAAACACACGGGTTCTTTTGCTAGCCTCGAAGTTTATAATGATTCCATTCTTATTATACTGATGCAATCGTTTAATTATTCCGATGGAGGAAGAAATCAGAAGACATGCGTGGACTATTATTCGGACATAGGTACTGGTTAACTATAATGGCGGTAAGCCAATGAAGAAGAAGACAAATAATAATAATAATAATAATAATAATAATAATCCTACTACTTCGATTTCATCGAATTGTATTCGAATAAATTACATAGGTCTGAATTAATAAGGGAATTTTGAAACTACAAAATACTTACTGTATGAAATTTTCCGTTAAGAATGATTAATCCTCCTGTATAATATTCTTAGTAATCTTGAGATTTGTTAGGCCGTGCATCATAGTATAATTCCTTTATTGGTTCCAACTTGATACACAATTCTTATATAAACTCTGTAAAATTAAACGCCTCTACATGTTTCGGGCTAGTAACAGTATTGTTCGTTGTTTGTGGTCGTAAATCCTCTCCGAGGACAGACCTTGCTAGAAGCCTGGGAATGGGCTGATGCCCACTCGCATATAAATCTTCAAGAAGTTATTGAAGATTTATGAGGCACGTGTCATTAATCCTTTAGCAAAAGTTTGGCCCTCCAGCACAGCGAACCATAGGGTTGCTACAAATTCTCATTTTCACTGAATGGACTTTTCCTGTCTTCATTTACTTAATGTTGCCCTTTCTACTATGTTGGCCGTATTTCCGAATGGTGAGGTGGCTGTGAATGGCAAATTGGACAAAATACTAGACGAAGTGGTCTTCGGTTTTTGAGCTAAGCATGAATTCCTTATCTTCATCGAGGAATTGAGGATATCGCAGTTCTCCGGAACGAATTTCGAAATCGGGAACTCCCGAGTAAGAAACCCATGCAACGTGTCTTGAATGAAGGAATTTGATGTTTCTGTGTCAAAATTACGATCCTGTCGACCCTTTCTCTTTTTAGTTTACTAATTTAGCTGCCTACCGAATCGGCTATTTTCATTACAAGTTATTATGTAGATGGCAGAAGATGGAAGGCGAAGGTTCCTCCTAAGTGCTGATATCTCTGTGTTAGACTAATACAAGACAGCACAATGCAGAAGACCGAATTTTGAGTTGAAATGGGATCTTTGGAAGTACGTGAAATTAGTTTCGATCTTACGAAGTCTGGATTTATAAGGAAAGATTTAATACAAAATCATTTTCTACGTCACAGAAAATACACAGCGATCACCACAGAGTATTCTCTTAGGTCTACTCGAGTTTTTCTTTAGTATGTCCATTGAATTGCCGTGATATTTTTTTGAAATACTGAGAGTTTCTCTGCAAGTAAAAGAATTGTCTTACGTTAACAGACACTATTATATTCTCAGTGCAGTAACGTCTGATAATGTAGGCCCCTGTCACACCTAGTTTTATGCGTGTTAGTTCTGCTTTCTTCTTTGCTTTATCCCCTCATCCCTTTACTATCTTCTGTTTCGACATTGATATATTCTCCCACTTTCAATATTCCATACTGTGGATGAAGACAATCATATCTGGACGCGATACACAAACCACAATGTATAGTTTAATAAAATAAAGCACAAGAGTTCCTCGCAAAATAACTCACATAAAATGGTATGAGGGATGCAATTTTTATTTCCTCCATCAATATAAGAATACGAAATTTAAAAAGAACTGTTGAGGCTAAACCGCGAAAATAGCTCGTGTCTCGGCTGTCTTTTTGCTTGCGTAGAATGAACAGTGCAACACATGTTCTTGGTGATCTTTCATTCGTCATTTTTTAAACTTGGCCCTACAGCTTAGCGGAATCTTTTCAAAGTCTCTTATCACTTAACAATTAACCATATTTTCTTCCCACAATGTCTCATTTCTTACTCTTAATTTCCTTGTCGCCTGAAGATGTTGTATGCAGTTGGATTCATCCATCATTTATTAGCGTCTATAGCATTAATTACTGCGACTTTTCAGTCACAGACACGACATTATACCGTATTAGTCAGACCTAAGTCAGGTGTTTTTTGTAAATGCGGCCATGTTCAAACTAATTGGTCACGTTTGCAGGGACTCCCAGCTACGCTTCCAGATGATTTACAGTTTGCTACCACCATTTGTTTGAAACATATGGACGTCTTTATGATATACGGCCTTCAAATTACATATAATTTAGAGTCTGTGTTAGCGGACAGATTCCTAACAGCCTAACAAATTTGTATGTACCCCGTGTTTTATTGATTATCTTTTGTGAGTAATTATATTTAGGGAATAAGTTTTCACATTGTTTTACACATATCAATTAACCGTATGAGTCTTTTACCACTCGCATATCTTCTATTTTAACAGCATTGTTTGAAATAAAATGTAAAGCAATCTCATTACAAGTCTGGACAGGCCATCAGGATTCCAGGAGGTTGATGCTCCCAGATTTCAAGACAATCGGCAAATGAAGTTGGTAAGGTTGTCAGCTCTACGCACCGGCCGCTTTCACCCCAGGAAATATTCTTGGTAATCATCTCTGTTAGAGGCTGAGTCAACCCCAGAGCCAATTTGTTTGACGAAAAGGCCTCAAAATCCTATTACGAGCACAATTGGAAATGTGCCAATGATTGGCTGAGTTGGAATTTATGAGTGTATTTAATTTTTACTGCTAAATAAGTGGCTATACAAGTGCGGTGGTAATGAGTCCTTTGGTATTGTACAATCTGACTGTCGTATTATACCAGCCCGGACGAATAAGAAGCATTGGTAAAGTGAAAATTTTTGAGAAATTCCGAAGTTTTTGGAGATAAACCTGCAGGCAACAGCACCTGTTTATTCTACAAACTGTACGTTAGAGTTTAACCTGGGCCTCTGTGGTGAAAAGCGGGCGAATAAGCCCATGAGATACGATATGTCACAGTACTTGTTGAAAAAGATCTCACAAAATGCAGTTGTTTTGTGCTCCTGAACATGGGTGATAGTGACGCATGAAACATGTAGAGCCGTTGTCAGATTAAATAAATTATGTGACATGTGAATCTAGTTCGATTTATATAGTAGAATATTATTACTATGCACGGACTCATGAACACTAAACATTAAAAACATTAAACATTAAAAAAAGATCTCACTCTTTCCGTCAACCTTTACCTCAAAACTCTGCATGAAACATGATAGGTCAGCGTAATTTCTATTTGACCACCACCGCTGTGTATCTATCTCTCGTGGAATACCAGCGAGTCGGCAGTTGTGCACATACATATCATCAATGTACCGTTCATAACAATAAGGTAAAGCATACAGGTTTATTATGGCAATCAACAAAGGAACAGAAAATACTTACATTTCAATTGGTTTGAAATAACTTAGACTGTATACTAAATAATTAGTTTCAAGACTTGAACTCGCAGCAGAAACATACTCTACCAAGGAAAAGCTCGACATCACAAAACCAAACAAAATATTTGACAATGCTGTGCCAAGCAAAGGAAACACATATATAACCCCAAAGCAGTGCGAAGGACACAGTAATCACCTCGTAACTGGACTGAAACATAATTTTGGGTAAAAAACCAGAAGAAAATTAATTGATAAATTATCAAGTCGGAGGTTCGTCACAGAGTGATTTGGTAACAGGAGACATCTGAGAGAGAGGGAAGTAAAACTAGAAAAGCGGGGAGGAGAAATGAAAGACCGCATTATGAAAGCGTAAAAAATGGCGTTGTTCAAAAACCGGCACTCACTGTCGACCGATTTAACTGATACGGATGGCCAAGACCGGTTTTCTCTCTCCTGCAACAGTCCTGCCAACTCCTGCACATGTAGTAGTATAATGTCATACCAGCAGAACCATAATAAATAAGATTTGGCGTGAAATATTCACGGCTTAGTTGACGGTCCACTTTTATGTTAAACATCCCGTATGAAGCAATTTTCTGCTCGAACATCGAGAGGGAGTCACTAAATATTTAGCGGAGTGAATAATATTTCTCGCAAAATATAAAGTGGAGAAGACCTGGACAGTGGCCGCGCGGTCTAAGGCTTAGATTTGAGGCCCTTCGCCTGCTGAGATTTTAGGTTCGAATCCCACCGGGGGCATGGATATTTGACTGTTGTGAGTGTTGTGTGATGTCAGGTAGAGGTCTCTGCGACGAGCTGATCACTCATCCAGAGGAATCTTACCGACTGTAATGGAACGTTGTGTCAGATCTAGAAACCTCGTGAATGAGGAGACCATGGACCACTGGGGGCTGCCACGCTAAATAAAAAATAAATAAATAAAAAAGAGACCTAGACTTTTGTAACATTTTGGGTTTAAAAGTAAATCTGTCGTTCGATATAATTAATCGAAATGGGGAGAACAACCTGCTTATTTTGCGTTATGACTGTTTCCGAACTTGGCTCAGTAAGTGCAGGCCCATATAATGCTTGGCAGTTTTCTGTAATTTTGAATGTATTTACACTCAAAGCGGAACTGCAAGTGTTTGTTCCTTGAGAAACCAGTATGTAATAAATAATACAAATTTTAAGTCGCCCTGAAAAGGCGTTAATTAAAGATTTACTTCCTAATTTTTATATAAATAAATTTGTTATGCTGATATATCTCAATCTGCATTCAACAAGAAGAGGACTCATTTTACTAGCACATTGGACTTGGAATTGAGGAAGAAGATAGTGAAGTGCTACGTTTGGAGCATAGCTTTATATGGTGCTGAAACTTGGACGCTTCGGGCAGTAGATCAGAAACACCTGAAAAGTTTTGAAATGTGGTGCTGGAGAAGGATGGAAAAGATCATTTGGACTGATCATGTGAGAAATGAAGAAGTATTGCTTACAGTCAAGGAGCAGAGGAATATCCTACATGAAATACGTAAACGGAAGACGAACTGGATTCGTCACATTTTGCGTAGAAACTGCCTTCTACAACGGGTTATTGAAGGAAAGATACAAGGGGGATAGAAGTGACATGAAGACAAGGAAGAAGACGTAGGAAGCTACTGGATGACCTCAAGGAAAGGAGAGGATACTCTCAGAAGGTGGAAGCTCTGGATCGCTCCATGTGGAGAGCTCCCTTTGGAAGAGTCTTTGGACCTGTCGTAAGACAGACTACTAAATGAAATGAAAATTTCGAGAGTATGGAAAACTTTAATTGCTTTAATTTTCTTCTGCTTTTTACAGATGACGAAAGTTATTACTTTACTGAACTTATCATAATATCAAAAATTTTTGGACATTTCCATACTCTAGAGCGAAGTAACTGAACCCCCATAAAGGCAGTTTTAATTTTAATAAAAACAACAACAAAAAATACTAATCCTAGAATATCAATGTCCTTAAGATGTTCGTGTGTTAAACACAAAACAAACTTATTCACGATACCTGTAAGGAAACTGACAGAAAATTATCAAACAGTATATTTTGGTGGCTCAGAAAGAAACACAGGAATGACTCTTGTGAGGGAAGAATTGAGGGGGATCCATTGAGAAGCAAAACCACGCATTCCGCATATAAACCATGAGTTGATATTATCACAAGTAACTGGATCAGTACAAGTACCGAAAGGGCCGTTAGGAATTGGGGTTCTTTAAGGCAGAAACAAAGAATGAATCTTTCTCTCGGAATTTGAAGAAGCATAGTCTCTCAGGGTCCCGCCTTGGTTTCAGATGAAACTACTTCCTCCAGCATGTTCATTGAATATAAGACCTGCAGGATTCTCTGAAACATCAGTACATCTGTACTGCACTACGTCTCGTCACATGAAGGAAGTAAGTTTTCTTTGCTGAAGTAGCTTGTGAAGTACATTCAGTTAAATTAATTCGGTAGCAAACGAAAATATGGGAAGATGTCTCTAAGTGTTTACATCATTAGCGTACATTTCAAGTAAAGAGAAAATCTAGGGATAAAGGAATATTAATTCTCAACTCCGTATTCTGCATCGGCCAATATTCACACACACACACACACACACACACCACACATACATATACACACAAACAAACCACACACATACACACACTCCACACACACATACACACAAACTACACACACATACATACATACATACATACACACAGATACACACATATCACACGTACACACACACCACACACATACATACACACACCACACATACATACCACACACACACAAAACACACACATACACACACGCATATACACACACAAACACACACACCACACACATACATACATACAAACATACACACACCACACACATACATACACACATACACGCACACACCCCAGAACAACTTTATAAAAGAAATTAAAAATAACTTCAGGATTAGGGAAACACGATTTAGACAACACACTTTGCGAAATACTGACTTTAGAATCGGATACAGAAAATGGGGTGAGGAAATATCAAGACTCTATAGTAGCAGCAAGCAAGAAATCGTTTAAAGTAAGGCAACTAATGCAAGAAACTATCGGTTTCAAGTCCGTACCCTGGTGGACGGGAGAATTTACTATAATGAGAAACAAAATAAACGCCATACGAAGGCGATACCAGCGAACCCTACAGGACAGCAATTTGCGTGAAACCAAGAAACTCCAATACTTGCAAGAGAAAAGGAAGTACGAAGCCACTCTAAGGAAAGCAAAGGTACAGTCGTGGAAAGAATACTGCAAAGCCACAACGTCGGCAAACCCCTGGAACATGGTATATAAGCTGGCAACCGGTAAAATGAGGAGCTGCAGTACACTCTCAACTATAAGGAGGCCTGACGGAGCAGTAACCTCGGGCATGGAAGAGACGTTAAATGTCATGATGGAACACTTCACACCGGCAGACGAGGAAGTAACCGACAACGACTACCACAAATTAATTATGGTGCGGAATGAAACACCAGTTACAACCGAAGACGACAAACCTTTTACGACAACGGAAATTCGGGACGCTATATACGCGATGAAAAGGAATGAAGCTCCAGGTGAAAACGGGATAACGTACGATAATCTTCAACGCGCGAATGACTTACTGCGAAAGTCCACCACAACAATGTACAACGGGTGTTTGAGGACGGCGTTTTTTCCCAAAATATGGAAGAGAGCAAAACTTATACCCATTTTGAAGCCAGGGAAAGAAACTTGCGAGGATATGACAAAGTATCGACCGATAAACCTGCTTAATACCGCAGCCAAGGTGCTCGAGAAAGTACTCATCAGCAGGATAATGCATCGCGTGTAATCTAACAATGTAATAAACAAAAATCATTATGGCTTCACTCCACAGACAAGCACGGAAGATGCGGTGATAGCTTTAAAGGACTACGTGCAGAGCAATATTGACGACGGGCAATACGTTGCAGTAATAGGTTTAAACGTAAAAGGAGCGTTCGATGCTGCATGGTGGCCTGGGATCTTGGCATCCATTAGGCAGTTAAGATGTCCGGGAAATCTCTACAAACTTTGCGGAAGTTACTTCAAAGATAGGACTGTTTTTTAACAATGAACAACGACATGGCGTAAAAAATATAATCAAAGGGACTCACAGGGCTCAGCATCTGGCCTGGGATTTTGGAACATTTTATACAAATCCCAACTACATTTAGAGTACAGCAAGGACACCAAGATAATAGCATACGCTGACGATCTGATGATTTTAGTGAAAGGATTAAATCAAGTAGAAGTTGAAAACTACGCCAATATTAAGACACAAAAGGTAGCGAATTGGGCTAGAAACAACAAAATGAGTTTCAACGATCTTAAATCGAAAGTAATGATGATAAAAAAGACAAAGCCCAAGAACAGACGGGATATGAAAATTTTCCTCAGTAAGAAGAAACTACAACAGGCAGACACGACAAAGTACCTAGGCATCACCATTGACAGCAGATTTAACTTCAACCAAAATATAGACAAGATTACAGGGAAAAGCATAAAGATTATTCACGCATTCTCTAAGTCTACTAAAATTAATTGGGGATTGAGACACGACGTTCTAAGGATTATATACAATGGGGCAATACTCCCTATTCTATCATACGGGGCACCGGTATGGATAGAGTGCCTAAAGAAGAGACAATGCCATAAAACTCAAAAGGGTGCAGAGACTGATAAATATAAAATCGCGAGAGTATACCGCACCACTTCCCAAGAGGCTCTCTGCGTACTAACAGGGATGACCCCTATATTCATTGAACTGGGAAGTCAAGCAAAAATCTATCATAATACCTGAGGAAACGAGAAAAGCGAACAGTATGATGCCCCAAAACACTACAGCCAATGGAACTATCTAGCTGACGGACTAGAGATGAAAGAGAAAAGAGGGGGGACGAGAAAACACGGTTGAGATTTATACGGATGGCAGCAAAAGTTCAGGCGGAGTCGGATCCGTTATTGCAATTTTCGAGGACAACCACTTGTCGCTTCAACTGATGTATAGGCTGGCTGATGGGTGCTCCAACAACCAGGCACAGCAACTGACAATAGTTAAGGCTTTAGAGAAACTACGGGATTTTAGACATTTACAAGGACTGCAAAGGTCCGCAGCTGTACATACGGATAGCAAAATTACTTTAGATGCAATTGCGAATCCTAGGAACCACCAGCACTTGGTAAAACAAATCAGAGGAGTAAGAAGTCTAGAAAAGGACAACTGGTCTATCCACTTCACCTGGGTGAAGGGCCAAAACGACAACTTAGGAAATGAGATATCAGACCAACTAGCGAAAAATGCAGCCAGCAGAAGAGATGGAGAAACCGCATACAGCAGAAGTGCAGTGATAAAAGTGATACAAGAAAAAGGTGAACCGCAGTGGCATCAAGAATGGAATTTTGCAACCAAAGGGAAGACAAAATCGTTCTTTCCAGACATAGATGAACGCAAATCCAAAAGACTGCAAATGGGAGTAAACCTTTCTACGATAGTAACAGGGCATGGCACACTGAGATCATACTACCATAGATTCAAAATCAAAGACGACCCGGAATGTGTGTGCAAAATGGGTCCACAGATTACAGATTACTTAATATGGGAATGTGCGCATCTACTAAAGCAAAGGCAGACTCTCAAGAACACGATAAGGAAGGTAGGAGGAATTTGGCCCTTATCCAACTCAGACCAAACCAACAGTTACAAAAAATGATTGAAATTTTTTTGAAATCTATAAACTTTGACACTGTACCACGCACAGAATAGGCCGACACTTAAGACGAGAATAGGTGTATAATAGGACGAGATCTATGTTTCGGAGCAAACAATCTGTAGTGTATATATAGAAACATGCAACGCAGGTTACATGTAAGCAATCTCTAGCATGAGGTATTGCCTTTTGTTGTGTAACATGTTGTTAAATAAAGTTAATAAAAATACAATACACACATCACACATACACACCACGCACACATACACACACCACACATACACACATATATATACACACATACACACCACACACATACGCACAAACATACACAAACCACACACACATAAACACCACACATCACACATCACACACCACACACACATACACAGCCATACACAAACGCACACTACACACATATACACACACACCACTCATAAATATACACATACAAGCACATACACACACCACACACACATATACACCACACACACAAACACACACCACACTCACATACATACACACATACATGCACATACACAAACCACACACACACACATACACACCACACACAAACACACGCCCATACACAAACACAGACTACGCACATACACACGCACACCACACTCACATACATACACACATACACACACCACACGCACACATGTACACACACCACACACATACACGGACGCGGACAACATGGCTGACGACGACAAGTCACAGTTAGAAGGTGCTCTCAACACTTTACTACAAATAACGGAAAAGAGCGGCAACCTAAGGAAAGACCTAAAACAGGACAGTGGAATCTGTAAGTACACGAAGAAGTATCTTTATTAATCTAAAGAACAGGGGAGAAGAACAGAATAAAGAAAAAATAGATTGGGGATCGAGTTAAAGAAAGCGAAGGAGGAGCTTAGGAATATCAGGGTCGCCGACATAACGGGGCGTGCAATGACATCTAGGAACGGTTCATGGCTAACTTCTGAGGGCAGATTACAACGCCAGCTGCCACCTAGCGGCGGAGCAAAGAAACCTTACCCCGAGGCGTTTCGCACAAGCACAGATAAACGGTTAAGCTACTGGCGAAATCTAAAATTAACCTCTCCACAGAAGTGATTAAATCTGTTTTGAAAACAAACATAAACTCAACGGCAATTAAGGTAGGAGACAAGTCCTTCAAGTCACTGAAGGACGGTAGGGTTCTCATAGAAACTGGAATCTTAGAAGAAGCTAAATTACCTAGCTCAACAATCAGGGACAATTGCGGGAATGATCTAGAAGCAACTGTCCCGAAACGTAGGAGCCCTAGGATGGTGATACAAATCGTACTGCACGATATTAATGTGAAGAACCTGGAGAAAACCATTATGACCCAAAACCGAGAATTGGGTTTCATACAGGGGGACATTGCGACTGAATTCTCGTTTAGAACCAAACGAGGACGGGTAAATATGGTTATAGAAGTCTGCTCAGGCACGAAGAAGAAACTTCTTCACACAAAACCGTAACTAGGATGGCTCATCTGTAGCACGGACGACTACATAGTGGCGAGATGATGTCTTAAGTGTAGTCTATTTAACCACAGACACCAAGGCTGCAGGGGTGAGGAAACGTGCCCCCTGTGTGCTGGGCAACCAGCTCAAGGAGTGCACAGCTCCGGCATTGCACTACAAATGCATTAATTGTGTGACATAAAACCGAAACACCAAAGAAGAAAAGATAAGTGAGTGTCACTCGTCCCTGGACAAAAACTGCCCAAGCCTACAAGCAGTAATAGGTAAGTACAGACTCAACACTGGCTACTGACAATGGCGTCTACATTTCACACTAAGAAACCCCTGCTTTGTCTGCAAGCCAATTTACAACACAAGCATGTAGTACTTATTACACAATTTTCTGACGAAGACTGCGTTGTGGCAGAAATACGTTACAAGAACACAAAATTCTATGGAATAAGTTTATATTTTGATGTTAAGAAGACATTGAAATAAATATTACGAAAACAACAAATTTTAAATTATTTAAAGGGACAAGGTTTACTAATAGCAGCTGATAGCAACGCCAGAAGTAAAACATGGTACGACACAATAACGAATCAACGACGGAAAGTTTTGGAAGATTTTTTAACCATTTGTAACTAGTACATAGTAACATACAGGTCGGAACCAACGTTTGAAATAGCAAGAGGTAGTAGTTACGTAGACTTGACGATTGTTAATAATAAGTTGCTAAGGCAAGTAACTGATTGGACATGCGGTATACAAGAAAGTTGTTCAGATCACAGAATATTAATATTTAACCTCGGAATGGTGAGGCAAGATAAACCTATTAATAATACAGATTGTGTGGGGATTAGGTATATAGTAAAGAATGAGGACTTTGGAAAGTTTGATGCAATTCTAGCATCCAATATGATCACTAAATTCAACTGTGAGAATAAAAAGGAAGGCTTGGAGAAAATAGACCAGGAGTTGTGTAAAAAAATAAACATTTGAGGACGTGGATGAATTAGTAGAGACTGTTTTTTCTTGCATGACAGCACCGTATAACAGAGCATTTAAGGTATCAAGAGGAGCGAAGCATTTAATTAAAAAGACTACCGTCTCGTGGACAGAAGATTTAACGGTGTTGAGAAAGAGGACATATGCTTTACGAAGGAGGTATCAAAAAACTACTAATAATGAGAATCTAAGACAGGAGAGAAAAGAAAACTACTTTAACGGAAGACGTGAGTATGGAGGCAAAATGCAAGAAGCAAAGCTAAAATCATGGAAAACGTTCTGCACGATAAATGACGGAGTTAACTCTTGGAATATAGTGTATAAAATAGCAGCCGGAGAAACCAGAACTACCACTAGGTTGACTACACTCGAGAAAGAAGATGGGACGTACACCACAGACACGAAGAGCACAATAATCCACATGCTTGAACACTTCGTACCCGACGACAGAGAAGATAGCGACAACGAACTCCACAGGAAAATTAGGAAGGATGTTCAAGAGCCACCACACACGGTTGATGATAAAACTTTTACGAAGGAAGAAATAATAGGTAATTTGAAAAAAATTCAACGCGAAAAAGGCTCCTGGAGAGGATGAATTAACCAGCGAAATTCTAACAAGAGCTTTTCAAGTTTTTCCTAAGCTTTTCACACAAATGCACAACACGTGTCTAAAGGAGGGATGCTTTCCTAAAAAAATGGAAGCATTCGGTTATAATCCCTATTACTAAACCAGGAAAAGAGAAATGCAATGATGTATCGAAGTATCGACCAATAAGTCTACTTAATATTGGGGGTAAACTTTTGGAAAGATTGATGATCGACAGGATGTTGTTCCACATATATTCCAACGATCTCTTCAGCGACAACCAGCATGGATCCACTCCCCAGAAAGGAACAGTTGACGCAGAATTGGAAGTTAAAAATTTCATAGAAGACAGTTTAAGATTAAAAGAATGCGCAGTTATCGTCAGTCTTGACGTTAGAGGGGTATTTGATGCAACGTGGTGGCCTGGCATCCTGGAGCAGTTAAGAGACGTAAATTCCCAAGAATTTATACAATTTATCAGCAAGTTACTTTAGTCATAGGAAAGCAACATTGTCCATAAATAATTATAAGGCGGAAAGAGAAGTCCAGAAGGGATGTGCCCAGGGGTCTTGTCGCCCAGGATATTGGTGTATTATGTACAATTCACTTCTAAACTTGAAATTTAATAGCCGAACTAAAGTGATAACCTTTGCGGATGATAAGTTTTAACAAGAGGAGCACGTAAAATAGAAGCAGAATATTACGCGAATCAAGATTTAATGAAAATTGAGAAATGGGCCACTGACACTAAAATAGAATTTAACGAAAAAATCTAATGTTCTATTTATTTCAAGGAAAATGAAAGACAACAGGAAAGTTAATATTTAATTGAATTACAAAAGACAGAAACAACTCGAAGAATTAAAATATTTATGAATATTTCTCTACATCAAATTTAATTTTAATGCACATATTGATCATACTGTGGCAAAATTAATTACTCTTATTAATACGCTGGTTAGAAAAGCAAAACTACAGTGGGGTTTAGGGCATAAAACTCTCAAGACAATTTACGAGGTATCAGTAGTCCCAATTCTAACGTACGGAGCACCCATACGGATAGAAGCCGTACGGAAAAACAAGAACCTTATAAAATATAAAAGAATACAGAGGCTCATAAACATTAAAAAAGCTAAAGCATACCGGACTATCTCATATGATGCCTCGTGCGTAGTAGCTGGAATACGTCCTATATAAATAACCTTAGAGCAAAAGGTACAAAATTATATGGCAACAAAAATGAAAAAACTAGAATATGATGCACCGTTGGAAGTAAGATACTGGCGACCTCCTGCAGAACTACCAACAATTCGAGAAATGGACAACGGTAGTACATATAAAACTGAAGTGTATACAGACGGTAGTAAAATTGGAGACAACGTTGGAGCAGCAGGAATTATATTTGGGAATGGCAAGTTAGTACATCAACTGAAGGTTAAATTATAAGGACACTGCTCCAATAATCTAGCCGAGCAAATTGCAATTTTAAAAGTTTTAGAAAAGTTAGAAGTACTTCAACATGGACATGGTAATGATAAACGCGTTGCAATATACACCAACAGTAAGACAACTCTGGATTTACTGAAAAACAACTTAATACGGAACCGTTTGATAGAATATATTAGAGACAAAATTATTGCACTAACGCATTTAAAGTGGATTATGCATTTCGGCTGAGTTAGAGGACACCCGCGGAAAGAGGGGAATGAATTGTTCAACAAACTCGCAAAAGAAACTGCCGTAGAAGATGGGTCAGTCGTATACGACAAAATACCAAGAGAGGACCTTATAACTCGAGTGAAGGAAAATGGACTTAATATGTGGCAACAGCAGTGGACAGTACGGGATAGGGGCTGTAAATGAAGCTTTTTTCCCGTCAGCAGGGAATAGACTACGAAAAAATATTCATATTTTCCCAGAATTTACAATATTTGTGACGACATGGGAAGCTAAGGTCATATCTCTACAGATTTGGAATTACGGATAATCCTATGTGCCCGTGCGAAGAAGAAAAAACTTCAGACCATTTAATATATCAATGCAAGAAATTAAACAACCAAAGGAATGATATGCTAAAGTAAATAAAAACAGGTGGTGATTGTCCTACGACAAATGAAACACTATTTATATATAACCATTTTAAAAATGTAAACTTTTTTAAATCAATAGATTTTACAGATCTGCAATGACGCTTTGTATAAAAGAGATAGATACACACACAGATAGATAGAAAGATAGTTTTTAGAAAGTGTATGTATTTTATAAATTGTAAGCTTTAGACTTTTTATTGACATGACGAGCGTAAATAACCTTTAGTATAATTTGTTATTATTAAATGCAACTGTAAAACTAAAGATTAAGCTAAGCAAAGCATGTAATATAACCATGTAATGGGCATGCTGTACTGTTAATAAAAAACACATACACACACCGCGCGCACACACACACATATGTACCCACACATATACACACATACACACAACAAACACTTTTTAAATTTATTACAGCATGCCTCATTACACAGTAATAGTACATGCT
>Ga0268261_10001335_pt1 | contig 16813 bp, 8 predicted proteins | sample TergutNc150P1_FD_190353 | JGI IMG/M metagenome (GOLD analysis project Ga0268261, IMG submission 190353) | Nasutitermes corniger P1 segment gut microbial community from laboratory colony in Florida, USA - Nc150 P1 (SPAdes) (version 2) | ecosystem: Host-associated > Arthropoda: Insects > Digestive...
CCCCCGCCCGGTTGTTCACAAAATAAAAATGGGTTTTAAAAGGTCTAAACTACATTACAGTCAGATTTCAGGCACCTTCAGCGGCCCAAACAAATACAGTCATGCGCCGCATAACGACGTTTCGGTCAACGACGGACCGCATATACAACGGTGGTCCCATAAGATTATAGTATTATATTAAAATACTTAACATTGTGTTACAATTGCCTACAGTATTCAGAACAGTAACATGCTGTACTGGTTTGTAGCCTAGGAGCAATAGGCTATACCATATAGCCTAGGTGTGTAGAAGGCTACACTTTCTAGGTTTGTGTAAGTAAACACTATGACGGTCGCGTAACGACGCATTTCTCAGAACGTATCCCCGTCGTTAAGCGACGCATGGCTGTAAACTGTCGCGAGGTGTGACCCTTCAGCTCAACAATGTAAGCGCACACATCGCACGTAGGGCACAATAGTTGCAATAAACTCACCTGGGAGGCAGCCTGTTGCACAATATTGAACAAGTGGAAATGGCTGCTCGTGATCGGTGTCTAAGGCAACAGCCCTATTACTACGGTGATGGAACGACAAGATAAATGTACAAATGTGCCAGGGAATTGTGTTAAATATAATAATACATCAATGGAATACATGAGCTACACCTAATGTTGTAGTTGTTTCACATTTAATGTTACTCTACGTCCCTTGCATACATGAATGCTGCGAACTGCGTGTCATTAATTAATAACATTTGGGTCAACGTGTATAAACCATTAGGACCTTGAGACATACTGATATTGATATTGATCTAAAAGCTTTCACTAAAGCCTTGCATCTTTGGATTCAATTAAATTCAAGCTGAGCAACAAAACATATGACCCAATCCACGTTTCTAAGCACTTTCAAAATAATTTCTAATTCTTCCCTCCTTCAGAGCAACCGACTGTATCAACGGTACACTTCTGGATGAAAGTTTAATCCCCAGTCCATCAATGAACTTCACGACACTGTGGGCCCTATACGCCAACAAGACTCGACCCGTGGATCCCACACAGAGATTTCTGCCTATGCAGTCGGAGCTTACAATCTACAATTCCAGCAAGCTGTACATCAACCTGGACGCTTGCGTGAACACCCTACGCGGGGAGTGCAAGGACTTCTTCGCCAGCCATGGTAGAGATGGCAGGAACAATTCTGCACAGTCGCGCTTCCCCTGCTTCTACGATAAGGTAAAGCTGTTTGTGAACCTGTTCAGGCACTGATATCCTAGCGCTGGTGAATTATTCACGTGATTTTAACACGATTACAATTCTTATACATGTCTTAGCAGTTAGCGTAATTTTGAGAAAGGAAACTAGGTCAAAAGAAAGAGAAGAATAACGTTTTTAGAAATTCCTTCCTCGAAAAAAGTACAGGCCTGTAACAAAGTAAAGAAACGTGATAAATATCCAAATAGCAATTTAACAAATAAATGAGAATAAAGACCTCTTGTACAAACCAGATACGCAATGTACAGGTACGTATATCGTAACACTGTGGCGTGTTCGCATAACCACTCTTGCCATGAAAACGGAACAATGCGTTCTATGCGTAATGTTGAGCTACATGTCACTGTCAGCAATATAAAATAACTGTTAAAACATTGCTTTCGGCAACAATGCTTTCTTCGTATTGTTGAGTTAAAACACTGTTGCGATGGAATATCAACAGTGAGCCCTTTGTATTCTTGATCCTCATATCGGTGTCAACATTAAACATTTTGAAAGTGTTGCCAAAGAAATGCAAAAACACGTTAAGTTTAGTGTTGTCGAACGACCTTACGTTGCTGTCTATAGTATAAGCGTACTTAGACAGTCAGGTAATGTGCCCTATATTTTTGTTCGATTTCAACCAAACTTAGATTTGTCTCGATATTCACAAAAGTCCCTAAACCACATTTCACAAATCCGTCCAGTGGGGGCCAAGCTGATATATGCAGACGGACGTAGGGCGGGCATGACGAAGCTAATAGGCGCTTTTCGCGAGTTACGCGAACGCGCCTAAAGCGCAAGTGAGCATGGCCCAGTAGCCAGTACAACAGACTACCAGCTACTGTTCAGCCGGTACGAAGCCACCTCATACCAGACTGCCGGCACACGTTTCGCACCAGGTCGCGGCCCGTCAGTCCGGCAGTATCGTGCCTCGGCCTACCTTCCAAGCCCGGTGGCCGTGTCTGAAGCAATCAAGCACAGAAGTTCCGAATTGCTTACTGAATGGTGCAACGACGGATTAAGTGACTGTACTGAACCGAATGATTCGGAAAGTCCCGAGTTCAAACATGGAGACCAGCTATCCTGACAGAGAATTTTGCGGTTTTTCGCAGTCACTCCAGCCAAAATCCATGATACTGTCTCAAATTAGGTAACGACCGCTGCATTCCATGTCCTAATTCTAATTCATCATTAATTAATAATTTCTTTGTTCGACGCTGTATTATCTCAGCCATAGTCAGTAAATTTAAAATAAATAATTAAAAGAATTCATACAACATTCAGTAAGACAGCCATCTACACAGACATACTACAGCCATTAACCCCGTGTGAGCTTATACAGCGAATGTGACGACAGAAATGGAAAGGTACTTTCGTTTTAAGTTGGTAAATTTAAAGTGTTACATTTCTACATACAAACTCTATTAACACGACGGTATTATGCACCTGCCAACCTGTAAAAACTACTTCCTCACAGTCTGAAAGCGTAACATTTGTACTGTAATACGCAGTCTTTTGCACGTTGCATATGTCAATATGAAAACATTCCTGGATGGCTAGGAAATAGTCGGCGGCATTTGACTAACAAATTATTACCAGTGGAGATATATATATATATATATATATATATATATATATATATATACACAGGTACACACACATACACACAAAAATAAAAGGTATATATCACCCTACAACAGACCACGAAAACCCAGAGGGTAAGTAGAGGTATAGGTCTACTCTTTTTTAACCTCGGCACTAGATGGGAGTGGGTGGTATAACTCCACGCCCCGGCCCCTGGGAAAGAGACCCAGTACCAATCGTATAGGAGACTGGGTGGGCCCCAGGGCGGTCTGGGCGGGTGCGGAAAATCTCACACCCACCGGAATGCGATTCCCGGACCGTCCAGCACGTAACGAGTCGCTATACCGACTGCGGTATCCCGGCCCACATACACACACACACGCACGCACGCACTGCGTATGGAATAAATTTCATCAAACTTAATATACAGGCCTACTGTTAAGAAAACTGCCTGCACGTGTCTATGTCCATATACAACTTCCTTAACTTTTCCCCAACCACCGCCACATTCGCAAAACACCTGTACAACATCCAAACATGAGCACCGTTTCAAAACCAAGTGACATCGTCACTCCGCAGCACTGGACATAAGCCTCACAATATCTTGGCAATGCACATAACTCGGACCGAAGTGTCAGTGTTCGTTAGTTGTAACAAAAACACTGCACATAGGCCTAATGACACTCCTACAGTAATTTCAGCAAGTCCAACTTCAGCAACATCTGTACTTACTTCCGCAGTAAAATTATGATTTATCCTCGAATTCTTTATCGAAAATTCATCCGAAGAGCAACAAGAAGGTCCGCGAAAAGCTTACGTTCCTACAGATCCTATGTTTTCAATAAGCGCGACAGGAGACACAGATATGGGCCTATACAACTGACTGGTCCTTTGCTGTACACACTGAGGTTATGGTCAGTACTGGTCCAAACGGTATCAACATACTGCCATACATCATCTCACGATCCATCGCAACAGATTACGAGTTTTTAGCATAAACATGCAAGAAATATCTTCCAGACAGACAGTCGGACAAACTTTTACGTTACCTCAAAAAATGTTATCTTCAAAGATTTGTCTGTTGTTAACACTCAACATTGCGAGACCCTTCATGCAGTTGCGATTGTATCGTTACACAATGTAAACTAACAGAATGGACCGAATATTTTAATTTTGATGTCTTCTACATGTTTCGAAACTGAGGGTTCTTCTTCAGGAAGACGGTTGTACATACAGTTATGGTATAGTGTGTTTTACATACATCAGTATAAGCAGTCTTGTAGGTACACTACCTACAATACTTCCTGAAGATGAACCCTTGGGTTCGAGACATGTAGAAGACACCTAAATTAAATACTAGTTTACAAAATGTGCGTTTTGTTGGTTTATACTGTATAATTATATTACAATGCATGGTACAAAGACATTTAAAAAATGCGGTGGTATTGTTTTCATCTCAGAACTTCCGACGGCGGCCATGTTGTTACTTTGACAGTAATCTTCCAGTAACAATCACGGCACACGACAACCCGATAACAATGGAGCATTCCTAATATCCCACTACAATTCTATTTGTTGCACACGTAATATAAATTATGGAAATATCAGCTGGTAGAGACAAACTGTCCCAGCACCTGTCTGAGGGCGTTAATTTGCACCAGGAATCAGAAAGTAAAGAAATACACAAAAATTATTAAAATGACTTTCTGTTTTTACAGAGCAAAGACCTATTCGTGGTGACACGATTTGACCTGCAGAAGACGTGGCGAGAGCTGCTGATCGCCGTTTTGGTGCCGTCGGTCATGTTCATCGTGTCATCAGCTACTCTGTGTATCATCACGCGGTCGGTAAATGTGGGGGATGATACCAAGATGCGCTGCAAGTACTGTGTTGGCAGCCCTGATATGAATGACGAGGACCAGCGTCAGGCCACCAGAAACAATACCAATGAGTGCCTTCTGTCACCTTCCGACGAAAACGTAAGAACCGACAGTAGATATAAATACTAATTGCTTTGGGGGACAATCCCCACGAGCGGAGGATAAACAAATGTCGTGATTTTGTGGTATCCGATGACCATCGTAGTGTCGCTTCATCGCACACCACTCAACCTTGTTGTAAGACAGCTCAATCGAGCCCAACGACCTCATTCATTATTCATTTAAAGTTAATTTTACATTATCTTTCAACCTACGCCTGTCTTTTCAAATTTCCCGATCGAAATTTTATGCGTGTGGATGCCTTACTTCACCATACATATTACAGCTCACTGATTTTGATTCCGCCAAGCTAACAAACACTGGGCGAAGAATACAAATTATGGAGATTTTCACTGTATAACAGTCTTTATTCTTTTGTCATTTTGTTTCTACAGGTCATAAGCTCACTCGCTGTCAATAGAAATTACTTCACAGATAACATGTTTAGTCAGTTCAGTCAGTGGTACGCTTAGAGAGCGACATGTTTATGAATGGTTATTAACAAGAAACACCTGTATCAACGCAAACTCATTACACTCGCGGAAGGGGATATCTGACCGCCTTCAGTCATATTAGCAATACTGACACAGCACATTACAAAATCGCAAAACCAGCCCAGGCATACATGTCACTGAGTTTCTATCCGATTAATTTCCCACCAAATCGTGTAATTTGTATAATTCTTCATTTACAGGCTACTAGATAAGAAGTGACAAATATTCAGGTCCCAGGTCCACAAAAATGTTATGGTTGAAGCGAAACTCCACAATGAACGATGGACCGTCACTGACAGAAGGCCAACAGCAGCTCTCCACAACATTTTCGTGTCTTGAACAACAGAGTGCTTATGTAACTGGGGTGTAATATTAATGTGATTGAGCTCACAAAAATACAGAGGGCGGTTCTAAGGGATTATTACATTTGATGCGTCATTGTTCATGAAGTAAAGCTTAAAATGCTTCAGTCAACGTATAATATTCAATAATGCTTCTTCCTACGCCATAAAACGCAGTACAATGGGCGGCCAGCAAACAATTAAGTGTGTTTGTCTTCACCTAGAAGACTGATTGTTAACAGTGCTTTCAAGTGTCGACGACAAAGCAGGGTACCGCGTTTGTCACTTCACTTGAAGTGTTAAGCAGATACAGCACATACAAGATGTTTCTGAAAATGTTGAAGACAACAAGAATTGGAGTGTGTGCACGTATAGACGTAAGTTCTACAAAATAAGAGCGGAAATAATTCTAGATTAATTATCATATTTTAGTTTTACGGCAAAAACTTACACACCTAAAGAACGTGTGGATAAATAATGGGGACAAAGAGAAAAGACCGTATTCATTGGCAATCCATGTCTCGCAAAGCTTATGATTATGTAGGACACTACCGATACATATATCACACAAAAGCTTGTTAAGGGGTATTTCGGGAAAATGGAATTCAAAAATATTTTTAAAAAATACATATTTCCGAAGGAAACCATTTATCAGAATGCAAAGGCTTTCGTACAGCAGAGCATAAATTGCCAAGTTTTTTTGCTGTCTAAATAGACATAATCTAACCAACTTGGCATCAGAAGTACACGACATGATATTGAGCATTTCTCAAACGTGGTAAATATTTGACCGAGTTATGTTGGAAATTTATTTTATGCTCTTACAGCGTCACGCTTAACTGAAAGATTCGAAGAAAATCATCATAATTACTAAGTAACAGTGGATTTTAATACAAAATTTCATCAAAACCAGATAAACTGTGCGGTTTACAAATGCGTTAAGAACACCGGCCAAAAACAGCGCGTTCGGCTACATTAGACACAACACGCCTAAAATCCGTATTCCTCTCGGCCTTATACACAGCAAGCGTGCACGGGAATAGGGTCACTAGTTGCTCATATAGCGTCAACTATTGCAACAGTGACAGCACCTGTCCGGTCAGTGCTTTTCGCAGTTAGACATATCCCATAATCACAACAAATCTACACCTTAACAGGTTTCACAGAAGTGTAAAAAAATGCACGTATTTTTTCTATCTTATGACAGAAACACCGGACCATGTATATGTCTTAGTCTACATTTATTAATGTATTTTATTATTATTTCCCACAAACTTCACTGTACAGGAATGTCATCACAAGTTACAGAATGCGGTTGTGCTGTTATACTGAGCAACAGTTTGTGATAACTGAAGTACGAAACGAAATTCATAGTCTGCAAATATTCCACATGGCGCGTAAAGACTGCATCTATACAAGTATCACCTTTCGTAGTCGAGATTGCGGGATCATTGTTCATCGAGAAACTTCTTTCAATGTCACGTGATACACGATAAACATCAGTTGCGGATGCGATGACGTCACAGTTCTCCTCTCGCCAGAAAAGCGCGCGCATAGAGCCCGCCTAAGACATATACATGTCAAAACAAAATCCACAACATAAATATGCCACAGCGCTTTTCGTGTAATGGTGGTGCCTGCCACTAGTCACAATCTTGCGCATTATTTTCCTGAAACAGGAGTTTGGTATTAAATGCAAAATGTGTACGGTCAAATGCTACTAAAACTCTTTACGCTTTTGTGACGCAGGAATTTTCCAACCGCTAAAACGTCTTGGATGAACGGGTAAATTACAATGCATGGCTTGAATTTCCGTGTGCTGATACAATGAACGCTCGGTGCTGTGGCCATCAGAGCACCTCAAAGAACAGCGCTGGCACCTGAGCATGTACTGTTGCATAAATTGTGACAGTTTACATTTGATAAGGTACAGTGGCTACAAGAACGTCTTATTGATCACTTGCAGCGTAAATAGTTCAGCCTGGAGCAACAAAGAACTATGAACAACAAGCAAAGCAGTGGGAAATGACATCAGCATACACTGTGTGAAATCATGGCAGAACGCTGTCACAGAATTTGGAAGTCATGTGCAGCCTTCGGACGGCGGGGGGCTGCGATAAAATGATTCGTACTTTCGAGGGTCGCCAATTTGTAACGGTTTTCTGTAATAAAGGCAGGACCGCGCCATGATCTCATAAACATTTGCACAGCCTTTCTGCTTCGCGTTTAATTTACAAAAATATGGCTGTGCTACGGCTCTGGCGGCCAGTTGCTGACCTCTGACCGCGCAGGCCTGGGTTCAATTCCAGGCCAGTCCATGTGGGACTTGTGAAGGGCAAAGTGGCAATGGGACAGATCTTCGTTAAAAAAACTTCAATTTTCCCCCTTCAGTCTCAATGCGTCGATGTTTCATAAGCATTCACTCGCGTATCATAGAAGTTTACAAACGCAGCAGTTAACAGCGTCGTTAAATAGCACACCAATATAAAGATTACGAAAACAAATTTCACGCTATCTCCTTGTGCACTGAAATGTTATGTTACGCATTTTCTTAACGCATAGCATGTCTCAGAATTTGCATACCCAATCACCAAGCAGTAATACAACAATGCTTGTCTTGAAATAAGGAGCAAGCAAAAAGATAGGCAACTTAATTTTTTTGGCAAGAGATATTTTACCGCCGTCACCGTTCAAAAACTTTTTGAAACATATTTTGAGACCCAAAGCTGGGACTTCCGTAGTTTTGCCCTCTAAATAAGTTCGCCCAGCTCTATAGACACAGACAAAAAGACACAGGCACAGACACAGTATTGCACTTGTCACTGTCTGTGTTATCTAGAGGTCAACTTGTCGGTCAACTTCAAAAAATAAAAATTCAAAATTGAACCTGGGAAACAAACTCAAGGATGAACAGTTGCAAGGCACATTAACAGCATCCTAATTAAAGCCAAACAATGTCAGATATCGCACTAATGGTAACTTACGCTAACCTGAAGATTTTATACCTGAAAATAAATTACATTACAGCCGCACTCGGTTATAACGTCATGAAGGGGGCTGTTTCCTGTCGTTACAAACGACTGTTGTTCTAACCGAACAGTATCATTACCGTTAACAGTGAAGAATATGGGTACCGCAGAATATCTGACGTTATAGACGAAGTGTAGCATAAATCGATGTCGTTATAACCGGGTTCGACTGTAAATACACAAGAAATTAACCAAGATAATATAACCGTGTTTTACACTACTATGTAACAAAATTTCAAAATTATTCGCAATGAGCTTCGTATTTGCAGAGACAAGGTTGTATATCCCTGTTCTAGAACGATATTTAAAAACTCGTCAAGTTAAACAAATTAGTCGATCGCCGTCGACATTGTGGCTAGACACGTGGGACAATCACATTTAACATTATTATGCGACAACAAACAGTTCATCGCAAAAATTACGTGAACACATTTTCTTACTCAGAAACTTATGTACTTAGCTGGTACTTTCGAATTCTCGATTAGTCTGCGTGTCCTGCTTATGCATGGTAGAGATATCAATGCAGTTATATATCTGATGTACAAGATTCAACTCCCGGTCGTGTATTTTCTGCATGAATGGCGAATCACTTCCCAATGTTAGTCAATCACTCAACCTTCAGTATGACTTACATTTATCATTACTCGAATTGCATTTTATTTTATTTCGCGAGCCATTGTGTTTATTTAGGATTACAGTAATGAGAGTAATTTATTTACCACAAATAGGTGAAAATTATCTGAAAATTTCACTACAGATAAACTGCATCTTTTACCAATACGCCAATGTCTTTCATATTCTGTACGACGATCTTTCCCACGGCTACAAACTTTCGAAGAGGAGGAAGTTCTGCCGACGGTCACGTGAGTCAAGGCAAAACGAAGGTATTAGCACGGCACTACAAATGTAAATTTCGATCAAAACTCAATTCAGAGCCGCCGAAAACTCTACAGAGTGTTTCGGAACTTGATGAACGGTATGCGTGTCCACAAACCATGGATCTTATGATCAGATAAGCCGAAATAACTTGATGTTGCTCTCACAAAATACTCTGGAAAAAAAATAAGGTTTTGTGAGAAACGTCAATAATAATATTACTAGGAGCACGAAAGTACTTGCGACACTGGCGTAATCTGTTGATATAAACCTCTATTTAAACAACCAGTGCCGAAAGAAGGAAATGTCAACATGAGACAATGTAATATATTAGAAACTTTTTTAGAAAAATTACTGCACAAGTTTATACACAGTAGAGGCTACTTCATATTATGCAGTTTATTTAGCTAAAAAGTAATTCTAAAGTGCACTTCTGCTTTATATATCAAATTCGCTTTCATATTCACATTATAATATATTTTGTACGTCCTCACCATTCTACCTGGAATCACAGAAACTCAGGTACACTGTTTAAAAACAAACAATGTCGGAATTTTTTATTACTCCGAGAAAAGGACTACCAAAAACACATAAATATCAAACAATACATTATATGCAATGTGTAGAAACTGTAACAAGGCATGACAAAATAACTGTAATGAAATAAGTCATGAAATATTTTTAGACAATTATACGTTACACCACAAGTATATACTTCGCGTGTTCATAATTAATTTCTTAATAACGTATAGTCATTTTCAAACTGAAAACCAATCGTGCAAAACAAAAGCTGTAGCTACGTACTGTTTTCTTAAATCGTCAACATACGACAAAGCACTTCGGATCGATGACATTACTGACATTTGCATACTGCTTTCATCGTAACGATTTTGAACACAGTGCACAAAATTCGTTATTTCAGTAACTTCTTTACAAGTTCATGACAGGACAAAACACGACCGTCAACAGACGCCTACGCCCGACACGATTCGAATCCCGTTTAGTCTGTCAGAAGTACAGAACAAAGGAATTCTATGTAGCAACCTTGTGAGTCAGAGTCTACTCGATTAGTGTGCCACGTGACAGGCCTGATCGTTTAATATACAGCCGATCACAAACGTCACAAAGAGCAAATCAAACCGTTCTGGTTTCGGTACTTTCTTATAACCTAAACGCACCTGTATCCATTGGCAGTACAACTATAGCAGGGGCAACTGCGGTCTGTGACGAGTTAACTGACCACGAAGGGCAATCTTAGTTTCGCATAGCCTCACGAAATAGATATTTTATGGCGTTAACAAAATACGAACGTGATGCGAGGTTCATACTGCACATTCAGACGTTATAAAACACAGACAGACAGACAAAAGCATAGAAGAGCAAGCGTGAAATTCTTATTCAGGATAGAATCCATGACTGTGTTCAGGCAACCTGGAAAATAATTCAATCTGTGATTCCAAGGGAATGAAAACATACTTTACTGTAAAATGTAAGAATAAGACACAATTTGTATTATACATTAAAGTATTCAGCGTGCAGCAGTTGCCTGCTTGTGGCAGAACTCTTGCTCTGAACCTCGCAGAGATAAAACACTGTCTATGGGAGTGACGGAGAAAGCAGCCTCTTAAACATAATTACTGCACTGAACTACATAACCAATAGTGGTGTCCCCATAAAAAAACTGTGAGTGCAGGGTTCTGCGCATACAGGCACAGAGTTCTAGCTACATCAAACAATGCGATCTAGCCAGACAATAATTTTATACGTATTTATGCATTTATACTCAATAGTTGTGTGTCTCACAGGCAGGAGATGTCGGCTGGCCTCCGAGTGGCAGGAATCAGGGATAACGTGGAAGTGAGAGAAGAATAACCACTGGCCTCAAATTTTGGGCTTCACAATCTTCTAAACCCCTTCTTAACGAGTTTCCGAAATTTGTTCGTAGTGTGTAGTAAATACGGGCATTACAGGGAGGTAAGGGAACAACGTGAAATATTGAGGGTAGATCAATTATCAGATATTTACCGAAGCAGCCGGGATAGAACAATTGGTGCAGTGACCAGGCTAGGGTCTGGACAATTCGGGGTTCATTTCGCACCAGATAAACGAAATTCCAGCTTTCTATTCGATAGGTTCTTTCCCCGGGGATAAGGCGCCCCGGGCGTGAATCTGACCACTCAAGTCATTCTAGTGCCGAGGTTAAGGATGAGTACAGCTTTAACTATATCGTCTTTATAGCCTTCCTGGCGTAAAGTGACAACTTTAGCTTTACCTTTACCATCACACGTATACAAGCCGCATGCCCGCTTTTCGTCCGGGATGGTATCGAATCACATTCTGCGTACGACAACATCTAGCACTTCAACAGCTACTGATGATCTCGGTTATAACGACGTACGTTTGTGCGACACCTCGGCTATAGCGCTCTGGTACCAACTAATTCCCCATAAGGCACGCGTTTTCTTTGCCTTGCTTAGTACGACATACATAATAGCATCTACCTCGGATATAACGACATTATCAGTCATCAGTACCAATATAATTCTCCAAGAAGCAGATTATTTTGTTAACTCTACTATATCCTCGTCCTAGAGAAGGCAAACCCTCTGCGCTTGCAGGTAGCTACAAAATTCCAGGTCTGGAAAATGTGAATATTGACGGTAATGCACTTTGTGCGTAACGTTGCCCTCTAAGTGCCTATTCCAGCACTTAATAGCAGACTGATAACATGACCAAAACAGCCTCTATGAGGTGGGGGGAGGGGAGCCTGCAAGCCTATCACGCCAGGAAGAGACGAAAAATTTCTACAAAGTTTTAGACTTCAGTAGGAAAACTTAGGGAGACGAGACCACGCGCATGACGTGGGTGTAGGAGGAATACCCCTGAAATGGATATTAATGAAATAGAGCGGGCGTGGTTTCGTTACTGACTCTAGACAGAGACTGTAGCGGGGTTTTGTAAATACGGTAATGAACGTAACAAGTGAGGCATTTAATTAGCGAAGATATTGTTAGCTCCTCACGACAAATTCTGCTTCACGTAATCAGTTGAACACTCGGAGATACACATTTTGGTGCCATTAGTATTTGTAACTTCTGATCACACCAATCAAAACGTCCAGCACTATCTTCCACTGTCACAACACTTTCGCAGTCCGATGTCGTCATTTCTTCCACAGTTCATATTAATCCCTTATAACGTCGCTTTACGTGCATATAAAAGGCTGGCCAACTACGCCTTGCTTGGCGCTGGAACAGAGGACAGCACACACACCGCCCTATCATAAACCCACTGCTATAAAAAGGCGCTCAAAGCCGTTAATCTCTCTCTCATACACACAAAAAACACATTCACACAAACGCTCTCTTCCCACAAAATGCACGCAACGTTAATTAAAGACGTTGGAAATTACAGTTAATCAAATTTTCCTGCACAACAAACAATTCTAACAAAATACTCTTGTTGAAAGAGTCTTACGTCTGTATGCCTTTAATATCAACACCACAGAGGCCTGCATAATGTATGCTTCTTTTCCAGGTAACAAGACATGCATTCTCAAATATCAGAAAATGTCACACAATGTCAGTAACATGACCAACAATTTGGTGTTGGTTTCAAATACAGAATAATTTTATGCCTTGCGTCATTAAAATAATATAATTATTTAATAAAGAATACTAGAACAAAATCTTCTAAAACAACAGGCTTTATGGAAATTTCAAAAAATTGAAAATAAAACGAAAAAAATACGTATTTATAATACCTAGATTCTTATTGTTCATACAGTCCATAGTATTTACCACGTTCTACATTAGGACTTACAGGCTACGTGCCCTTCATATAATCAAAGCACTAAGCAGCGCACTAATGCCAGGTGGAAGGAAAACTGCATATCTAAAACACGGTCCACACTTAATCTTTGAACAAGTAACCTCCAAACGGCGATAGGCGGTAGCAGGATCAAGCGACTGACTGTTTTTCGCCAACGTGCACAAAACTATTCACCCCGAACTGAAGCTGCAGCTGCCTCTGGCTCTCAGTGTCACAATTTCCCTCGAAATCAAACACGAGGAAAAAAAGCTACTCCGTGATGTATCAACACGCTTCAATCAGAATTTGTAATTGCAATAAATATCCAGAAAGTGGTCTATCATAGGAAATTTCAACACAAGTCAAAGCGCTTTATTTAATGACGCTGTTTATTTCTCAGGTGTACAGCGTCAACTGTAGATGGTACATGAAGTACGGTCCTTTGATGGAATCAGACTGACAAAGAAACGCCTAAGTACTTGAACAAAAACCTGTCCCACTGCCATTTTTTCCACCACAAATACCAAAATGAATGGCCTAAGATCGAACCCGGGCTTCCACCACGGTGACAGGAAACTTTAAGGCGTGTCTCTTTTCTTCTCCATAACGCTGAGAAACATGTAGCAATGCGACTAAGACGTCATACAGAACTGCTCGATGCGAGCAGGCAAAGAAGCCAAAGTTTTCTGGGACAGTTCACGAAGATTTTGTAGCCCACTGACGTCAGTAAGTTCACAAAGGTTCCTATGATATGCGACTTTACTATAATAGCTGAGGTCTCTAAAAGAAAATAATGCAGCCAAATGTTAGTAAGCACTTTGAAAACAGACGGTGTACCGCAGAAACCAGTCCACATGTGAATAAAGTTTAGGAATATGTGTCTTAACAATGGATAGTTAACATTTTCCGAAGAAAGAAATCCAGGTCTTGAGATTTCACACAAATAGTTTCTAATGAATTTTAATGGAATTTATATATTTTACTAACTATTACTATTACGTGGCCTACAATTTAATGTAAAAATGTTTACCGTAACTTCGGACTCAGAAGGTGTTCCATAAGCTAAAGAAAAATGATGTTTCCTTCTTAATTTTTAAATGTGCCTTTCTCATTTTATTTATAAGCGCAAAATACCAAATGTCTACACTCAGTACCACTGTATTGTATTCACTGTAAACTAAATGCCTTTATCTCATATTTGAATGTAAATATGAAGTGCAATATAACGCTGATACAATGCAAATTAAACGTAATACATATTATCTCGAACAGTGTACTTAACAAACCCTGCCTTTCGTAACAGTTTACATTAAAATGGTCTTGCTCTGTTCACAAATCCATTAGTAAGGAAGCCTTACGGCTTGTATGCATATCTGATATATTAGTATATAAGCATAAACAGCAGGTTCACAAGTTTTTAGAAAAGTCTAGCATCTGCCGGACAATTCGACACTCCAGAACAGCCAGACCAAGCAAGTTCCCTACTGAAGACCCGCACTCCTGTAGTAACCTGTGAACCTCACTATTATCTGGTACTTTCTGTTCGGCGCATGTGAACTGATTTATATGTTTATATTTATTGTATACGTACCAAAGAAAAAAAGAACGGCAGTAGTTTTAAAGAAAATATTAGGAGCCACTGTACAAAATATGAGAAGCCACTGTACAAAACATTAGAAGCCACTGTACAAAGTGTTAGGAGCCACTGTACAATATACTAGAAGCCACTGTGCAAAATATTAGAAGCCACTGTACACAATATTAGGAGCCACTGTGCAAAATGTTAGGAGCCACTGTACAAAATATTAGGTGGCACTGTACAAACTACAATCACCCGTACGATTAGCCATTCCTGATAAACAAAACCTGGTCCCTGCTCTGATTCTGCCTCACAGGTGGCAGTGGCGCACTATCTAATTCTGTTACATTAAAGTGCAAGTATTAACAACATGCGTGTGTCCGTCCGTACCTGAATTAAAAAACAATCATCTGTAGTATAACAGAAGGCACTTTTTTTCCGTAAGTCGGCATAAAAATCACACCGTATATTGGAGCTTCTAAATCCTCTGTCCTTAACAAACAAGCTGCTACGCCAAGCCGTGAGGTCTCACCTCCTGTAGTGTCATTCCGTGAAGAGTTCTGAGGTTTCCTATAGTTTCACACATTGAAACAATACATACAAACTAGGTTAAGTGTTCAGTACAATGGAACGTAAAATCATGCAGACCTTGAGAAATATATGTTTAGTGCATAGGGAGATGTCACAAAGAAGTCTAGAGTTTAAAAGTTTAACAGTTTAGTGCCCGTAACATGTTATAAATCTGTCTGCAGACGCAGTACGTGTCCGGTGTGTAGTGGCAAGATATAGTCATATCTACAGTTGAGATGTTTGTATTTGGTTTATGTGGCAAGTTACACAGATTTCTGCAGTTTAAATGTTTGTGTCTCGTACACAGTAACGTGTTACTGAAGTGCCTAAAATTGACACAGTTGCCTTTGGTGTAAAATTGCATGATGTAAACAAGTCTACAGTTGCAGCAGTTGCATTTGATGTAAAGCGACACGTCACAGACTGGTCTATGGAGGAAATATTGGCCTTGACTTTCTGCGCTGTAATAAAGAGAAGAAGACTGGAGAAAGCCCGGTTATAAAATCCCGAACCCGACACGTAAATGTATAATGGAATCACGACGTGCCGTGAGTACCAAAGTCATGAATAATTCGTCACGGAAATCCAAGCTTCTGATCAAAATCTTCATTTCCTTGAGTGAAATACATGCATTATAATTATGCAATGACGTCTTCGCTACTTCGGTGGTAATTTTTCTTTCTGTTGAACGCCTTCATCTGGGTAATTCCCCGGCGTCTGAATTTATACGTCAACGTTTCGAAAGACTCTGTCTGTTCCATCTTCATAGGCGGGTAGGTACGAAGAACGACTAGGCCAGGCCAGGCCAGGCCAGGCCAGGCCAGGCCAAGCCAGGCCAAGCCAAGCCAAGCCAAGCCAAGCCAAGCCAAGCCAAGCCAAAGTGTTAACTGGAGGCGGAGACTTGTGCGAAGCGCAAGTCCTCGTCCTCCTGTCTGTTAACCATTCCTGCGTTTGACCGTATCGCTGGGCTGTATAACAGACAGCTTAACTCTAACAGGGGACTATGCTAACGCTAATGATTTTGAAGTCAGGCTGAGGGCCTTCACTGGTTTGCTACAGACTAGTTCCTATGTGGCATAAACTAATTATGGAAGGGATCAACATTGGTTGGTTGGTGGTCTGGGTTCTGAGCCCAGACTGGCTGTCAGTCAGTCGCAAAGGTTCTGAGCCCAGACTGGCTGTCAGTCAGTCGCAAAGGTTCTGATCCCAGACTGGCTCAGTCAGTCGCAAAGGTTCTGAGCCCAGACTGGCTGTCAGTCAGTCGCAAAGGTTCTGAGCCCAGACTGGCTCAGTCAGTCGCAAAGGTTCTGATCCCAGAC
>Ga0268261_10001336_pt1 | contig 16808 bp, 9 predicted proteins | sample TergutNc150P1_FD_190353 | JGI IMG/M metagenome (GOLD analysis project Ga0268261, IMG submission 190353) | Nasutitermes corniger P1 segment gut microbial community from laboratory colony in Florida, USA - Nc150 P1 (SPAdes) (version 2) | ecosystem: Host-associated > Arthropoda: Insects > Digestive...
TGGTCACTATCAAACCGACCACGGCTGAGAACACTTCCACCTCCACATTCATACGGAAACCAGGGGCTGCAACGGCAGTTTGACGGGCTCCTGATGATGGGCATTGTAATGCCCGAAACATGTTGAGCGGTGTCTGTACGACAAAACAATAAATTTTACGATTGATTGTTGCATCTAGTTGGTTGTTTTATTCGAGTCAATACGCTTACTCATCCCAGTCGACGAACGGAATATTGCAGTCCAGCTGAACCGTCTGGAGGCATATTGCGCAATACTCATTCAATGAAAACAAATACTGAGCAATGGGAACGCAACAGACCCGACACCTGCCTTGTAAATCTATACGGCTTGCCTTAATTTAACATTTTTTTTCAACCGTGCTCTATATTGTCACCGGTTGCGGGGTCGCAGGCTGCCATGTTTGGAATTTGTCACGAGCATTCAGGTTTGTCCGCGTCGTGCGTTATACTACAGCAGTAATGTTTCAGCGTGGCCTGATGCCCTATTCAGCATCACCTACACCGTCTCGGAAAGTGACTTTCGAAAACTTACGCGACAGAAAAGACAAAAAGTTTCGAATCGGGCTGGAGCGTCAAGAAGGAAGAAATAAGTAAATTAATGTAGAAAAAATTCACCGGGCCCAAGGTCAAGTCAAGGTCAGTCAGTTCATTAGGCTACGCGCACTGGCAACTTAAGTAGCTCAACTACTTTATTGCCCGGATAGAGAACACTGCTTTATACGCGGGCGCGCGCACTGGCAACTTTTCTGTTGCGGCAACAGAAAAGTTGCTGCGTGATGCGGCCTGACCCATTCTCGAGGCAACAGAAAAGTTGTTGATAACGATAGGACGCACGTGTTTCTGTCTGTCCGCGCGCACTGGCAACTAAACTGTTGCTTGCTAGCTGCAATAAGGTGCACAAGCCTTGTGTCTTGAGTCATACGGCTATGTCTGTCGTGGAGGACATAGAAAAGTTAATACGGGAGGTGGAGAGAAGACCACCTTGGTATAATAAAAAATTGAAAGAATACAGCGACAGAAATCTGAAGGATAAATTGTGGTACGAAGTTTGCGAGTCATTCGTCACAAACTGGATTGTGCTTCCAGCTGAACAGAAATTAGAAAAAGGCATGTTAATTTTCTTGTTCATATTATTGGGGATCACGCTGATAATGTTAACATATTGGGCAGAAGCGTACATACTATAAAGGGAAAAAACAGAGGCTTTAGTAGCTGCTAGTGGGGAGATTGGCCTAGAAGTAAATGCCGAAAAAACTAAGTACATGGTCATGTCTTGAGATCAAAATGCAAGACGAAGTCATAATAAAAAGATTGGTAATAGTTCCTTTGAACGGGTGGAACATTTCAGTTATTTGGGAACAAATCTAACGTATCAAAATTCTATTCAGGATGGAAGTGCAGACTGAAGTCACAAAATGCCTGCTATCGCTCGGCGCAGAATCTTTTGTCTTCCAGTTTTCTACCCAAGAATATAAAGATTAAGGTATACAGATCTACAGTTTTCCTGTTGTTTTGTAAGGGTATGAAACTTGGTCAAAATAAAAAAGACCACCTGGCTCCCACTGCTAACGCACTCTCGAAACTGTTACACCTGTAATCAGACTTTGAAAAGGAAACGGAGGGACAATTTTAGTGACATAAGAGAATGTATTTTGTGAAACACCTAATTTATTTTCATGAAAGAAATGTCCGTGTTGGCAAGAAACAATTGTTACATTTTACCATACTGCCAGGGAACTGACCCTTGTGGCGAAGTAAAATACTTTACGAAATACTCTCTTACTGCCAGTCTCTCTTGTGGTGGTACAGACAGGCGTAGTCGAGTATTTTCGTAATTCGTGGCCCAACAAGCACTGGCAGTTTATCAAAACTTTCTATACTCATTCAGAAGTAAGTGAAAAATTTTCCTCGGCAGTTTCTTAAATACTCATACAATTTATAAAATTGCCCACTTAAAAGTCTTTTACTGACTACTGGATGTACCCAGTGTAGCTTTTTGCGTCGATCTTTCCTTACTCTAAGCAGAAGAGCACATACACATGCTGTCTCTGTGAAGGTCATTCTGCAATAAAAGAAGAAAAGTTGCCTGTACAATCAACTATTTAGTTGCAGTGCGCGCGCGTTCACAGCAACTTTTTTTTATCATCGCAACTATTTAGTTGCCAGTGCGCGCCTAGCTTTAACCCTTTACCTGCTAACGTGGAGAATATGGTAGGCTCAGAGTAATGCTAGCAGATGGCAGATGGGATTTCACTCGGCGTTTAAAGGGTTAAGTGACCCATACACGCACGAGTCTGGCTCGCATGTACGGCTGGGCTCGGGTTCCAATGAGTCAAACTCGTCCATGTGTGGAATGTCACGAGGCGGACTTGACCGATTCTGGCTTGGCTCGTCAGGGCCTTCGATGGGGCTCGGCTCGCCGCCGGCTTGCTATTGGCTCGTACGTGTGTGGGAGGTCCCAAGCCAGACTCGCGCATCCACATGGCCACAAGAACAGGTAGTATGAGTTTTGTCACGGAGACAAGAATTATACAGACTGTCTGTGACGTCAAGGCGAGACGATAAAATTGCAAGTCATTTACAATGACTGTTCCGCATAACATTTCGGTTGACGTCTCCTGGCATACACCAATCGAAATGGAGAAAATGGATGCCCTATCGGCGGTGACACCGTGTAGTTTAGTAGGCAGGCACCAAACCTTTGGTAATATGCTGCCTACATGAGAACTGCGTTCTTCTTGGTTATTAAACAGCGAGCGGTGGTTATTCCTCACCGACCTTTCGGTGGGCCATCCCCAAAAAACGAGATCTCGTTGAACAACTATGAATTGATTCAGATATTGTAACATATATTGTATGGTTTCCTCGATAAAGGACTTGTGACCTGATGAGACGAAAAACGAGATCTCGTTGAACGACTATGAATTGACTCATTAAAATAGGGTAGTATCCGTCAAAGACAACTTAATTTTTGCATTAACACTATTAGACTGGCTACATGTTTCGACCCTGTAGGGTCATCATCAGTCCTTCATTATGAAACAATTAATGTTAGAAAGCTGCGTACATCCTTGGGATCCCAACAATGTTTACAAAGATAAATGTAAAAGGTTCGTGTCCAGTGACTTACAATATGTCAAAAATGTTATAGCATTTAACTCATTGAATTGAAAATATTAAAGATTTAAATGGACTCGTCCGTTTCGCCGAAAGGCGAAATCTGGTTTCTGCGCATGTGCCATCACATTTCAAACGCAGCCTACTGCTGACAAGCGATCGGTGTCACACCCCAGAAACCAGCAGTCTTCAATATGGTGAAACTTCGATACAAATATTACCGGTAATTGTGAACACCTAAATTATTTCGAACACGCACAATGCAATGCACATTTAATGGTATTTTATAACACGCATACATACGATGTAAGCCGAATCCGTATCTGGCCTCTGTGTAAGTCCAAGCTTTGGACAGCACAGTATGTTTCATATTTTTTTGCCTGATAACAGGGGTATTGAACCCGCGGCAAAGGCGATTAAGTCAACCACCGACTGATTTTTTACGTGCGTCCCTCGGACAAGGCCACAATAACAGCTGTGTCGCCCTCTGCCAAAAATAATTGGGTACTCCAGCTTTACAGCGTACAATAGGTACGTGACTGAGAGCGCGCATCCTTTTATCGGAATGCGAGATCAGATTGCAGCTGTTACGAAAATGCGGCCTTCGCACTTAAGATAAACAAACGTAACGTGCGGCCTTCGAAACCGCACAGCGCTGACACAATCGGTATACAAGTATTATCACATACATCAGAATTATCGATAGCAGTGGACTTCGTTCAAGCTAGTTACGTACTCTCTCTCTCTCTCTCTCTCTCTCACGCGCACACACACACGCGCACACACACACGCACACATACAACACACAAAAAGAAAGTGACGAAATAACAAAAATGTTTGTATGCAGTCGTGGCACTAATCACGTCCTGCGACACACTACCAACTCGTTGAAACCTCACAGTGTTACAAAGACCAACATGTTAATGAGGTTTGGGGAAATAACTGGTCTCTATTCCAGAAAAACACCGCGTGGGCACAAAAAATCTGTGTGCATGCAGAGAATGCCTTGTGTGGACTCCCAAGTAATTCTGTCCGTCTGTCTGTAATAGTATGTAACTAAACCGTTTATTGGTTTTTCACAAAATTTGGTTTAGAAGTTTTGTAAAACGTTTTCCAGCAAGTGGTGGCAGGCATGTCACTTATGGGCATAAATGATTTTATAACTGTACCTTCTACTTTCCTTGATTGATTTGGGTAAAATTCAGTATAGCAGATGTTTGCATACTGCCAATGAGCAGTTGTGAGTTCCATGAAAAATGGTGCAGTCAAAGCTACACTTCACTTCAAGCAGGGCCGCTTAAACCTGTAGCTCATGGGCAGCATTTTGCCTGCAATACAGCGTTATGTTGCTTGCACAGACACTTGAAATAAGAAAATGTCTTTTAACTCTTTCTCTGGCAAAGTTGAGACAGAAGGCCAAAGAAACTCTGACAACTTATGAGCTGTTTATTTATGGAGACATTCATGTTGTAAAATGCACTCAAAACAAGAGACAGCCTAGCCTAAGTTGTGTATTACATTTTTACAAATTTTTGCTACTCTTATCAGCATATTTTTATTGTACATGATGAATACATGAATAAAATTATACATATAGTTATAAGTATGCTTATTCAAGCTGCATTCTGTGTATTGGATTTCATGTTGCCTGCATACATACGAAACTTTGCCAAGTTGTCTGCACCACAAAGGTTTAGCAGGCATAACTTAATGGTATCAATGCAAATCTGACCTGTTTTATACATTATTCTGTCCTATGTTATAAGTTTTCATCTGATTTGGAAAAAATTCCATACACAAAAATTTAGTGACTGCAAGTTTCATGAAATTGACTCAACGGCAGTCATATGTTACTTACAGCTGTAAATAAATTTCTACCAATGCTTCCTACATTTCTTGATCCACGTCAGTGAAATTCACTACATGAGACACCCACATAAGGCTGTTGAGCATTTGCAAGTTCTGAGACACCCACTGCAGTGGAAGTCATACTTTTCTAATGGGTACAAATGAAACAACACAACAATTCACAAGTAAAGAATGCCTTTGTACAACCTGTGTACTACACTGCAGAGTAATCCATAAGCAATCTTGTGTCTTATTTTATCATCTACACTTGGGCTATACGAAACTCTGTCAACTGACTTCAAAACACCTCTGGTGCATCACACTACGTCACTGTCTATTATAAAACCCTACAGCTCATCAGCCACAAGGTAATAAGGTTATGCAGAAAACTCTGTATTGTCATGTGGTTAAATACTTTCTGTCATAAACTGGCCCAATTACACAGCATTTTTGCCAATAATCCATCACTGAAAAAAAAAATAATACACCACACTATCTTCTAACAAATACAAAATTAACACTCTAAGAATACATAAATAACCAACAAAATGCACTTTTAATATTTAAATAATTTTAACCTACATCACATAATATTAATAATTATGGAGTGATGGTGACAGTGTTAACCACAATTGTATTCTTGTAATAAGAACATAACCCTTAAGATTTTGGGGAGGGATTGGGTTGTGGAAAACAACCACCAATCAGAACCAAAGACATGGAGCAGAAGACAGAGTGCTGTTTGGACCAATAACAAACAAGATGAAAGAAACTTTTCAGAAACAGTGTAAAGGACATTCTATGGGAGCAACCATGTTCCTTCTTCATGCTGTGATCTGGCTAATGACATGGTTCATGTGTGATGCTTGAAATGACAGAAGTATATGTTGGAATGTTCTGTTGGTTTAGATTATGTTTACAGATGTATGTTTAGTCCTCTAACAATTCTTTAGCCTAAATTATACAACAGTAAGAGAATAGAAGAGGTTAAATCATGTACAGATAATCCTAGTTCAGTAGCATTTAGGCCTCCTGTCATACCTGCCATAAAAAACAGCAGCAATGTTTTAGTTCAGAAATCTAACCCTGTGGGTCTCCTGCCAAATAGAGTCAGCAGTTTCCTTTGGCCCATCAAGGACAACCTTTGTAAACACAGGGGATATACAGCATTCTGTACAAAAGAACCTTGGTATACATGTGACCAACCCAACCCTCCACCAAGATCTGCAAATGAAGATGGCCGGAATACTGGCCGAAACATGTTGGCGAGACTAATGTGAATAAAAAATATATCACAAAATATTAAAGGCATTTTGTTGGTTATTTATATATTTTTGGATCTGATTAATGCAGGGAGAATGGAACGTATTCTAAGAATAATTCCAACTTTATGTACATTAAACACTGTGGACAAAACTTCTCTGGTTATCTGCCTCAAATTTATATGAAGTGTAGTGATGCATGGAAGAATGCTGGAGTAGATATTCATACATTCACTGATGCACAGCAGTGATGTCAGGTCACAAACACAATGCTGGCTGGTACATGGTCATAGGCAGAACTATGCTGGAGCCACTTCACACTCAGTACCAAAGAATTAAATTGCTTTATGACTACAGTATGTGGGGAGGGAAATAGAAACACAGTACACTTAATAAATAGTTTGTAATCTCCTTTTCCATTTTGCACAGTACGCTAGTAAAATAATAATGAATGAACAGACAATTAACATCTTGGCAATATACCCCTAATTGTGGGTGTCATCTGTCCAGGACAGAGCCAGACCACTACACTTTGGTACTGACTGTGACAAGACCATTATCACAGTAAAAATAATAATAGTCTTCATATCCGAGAAACAAATATCTGCACACGAACAATTCATGTTGAATCCAGACAAAATTTAACTCGGCTGTAAACATTACTAAAGTACACAATTACAGCAACCATAAGACTTACAGCCTAAGTCTGGCTGGTGAAAATCTAAATGTTAACAGCATATGATATTCGGCATACATCTCCTTGCATATACTCCAAAACGTTGCCAACAATTTGGGTTTAGCGATCTTATATGTTAATATCATAAATAATTCAATGATCAGAATTCCCTCATAGTCATTAGTGCCATTAATATATTCACTGCTTGTTGTTTCAATGCCAGTTTAAAAATAATCTGAGAATAGGCATGTTAAATCCCCATTGTATGAGGTTCATGGCTATATTTTATTTATGTGTAACAACTGTATCTCCCAGGAACAGGTAATTTTACATCTCCTGGTTCTACAGAGATGGTGGTCACATATAATCTTGGGGGCAACAGTACACTTATTTAAAAATGCTGCATTTGACCAGGTGTTTGGCACAGAAATGTCAATGCAGTGATGTCATATACAAACGCTAAAGATCAAATACAGACTTGAACAAATTCTGATTGGGAAAACTTATAGTTCTAACAAACGCATGTTGAAAATCAACATAAACGTATGTTTCAATGCACTTTTATGATAAACTGTGAAGATTCTGTGGTAACTGGATGTTTTGGGAGGACATATATTTTGATTACACTATTTGTCATTAGTTCTACCACCACTGGCAATGTATGTGCCAAGCTAAAACACTATTTTCATTTCAGGAACCCGGGTGCAGATGACACTGGAACTGCAGCTGCCCTCTGTGCTCTTAAAGCACTCTTTGCTAATAGTAATCACTGAATGGTAAGATTCAGTGTTTTCAAACTGCTGAAAGGTAAGACTGTCATATTTTCAGATGCAAATGTGTAGACAAACAGGCAATTACCAAAAACCCAGAGGCACCTGCTGTCTCTGCCTGCAGTGTGGGTGTGACAAAAACTGGAATGTAGGTCAGTTTCTATAAGAATGGGGGAGGGCCTGGGTTGTGGAAAACAACAACCAATCAGAACCAGAGACAAGGAGCAGAAGACAGAGCACTGTTTGGACCAATAACAAACAAGATAAAATGAACTTTTCAGAAACAGTGTAAAAGACATTCTATGGGAGCAGCCATGTTCCTTGTTCATGCTGTGATCTGGCTAATGACATGATCCATGTGTGATGCTTGAAATGACAGAAACATGTGTTGGAATGTTCTGTTGGTTACTTTAGGTTAGATTAGGTTTACAGATGTATTCATACAAAGTACAAAACAGTCAAACACAACAAATTTTTTATTACCCACATATTCGTAAGGCGACATGTTTCGACTTTTTTAAAGTCATAATCAGGCCTTTTTTGAAAGAACACATCCAACATATTATGGTTTATAATGCAATATGGGATCCCAGATTGCATTATAAACCATAATATGTTGGATGTGTTCTTTCAAAAAAGGCCTGATTATGACTTTATAAAAGTCGAAACATGTCACCTTACAAATATGTGTGTAATAAAAAATTTGTCGTTTTTGACTGTTTTATACCTTATATGAATTGGATAAACACTTCGGGATGACTAACATTAAAGTTAAAGATGTTTGTTTCGTCCTCTAACAATTCTTTAGCCTAAATTATACAAAAGTAATGGAAGAGTAGAGGTTAAACTATGTACAGATAATCCTAGTTCAGTAGCATTTATGCCTCCCGTCATACCTGCCACAAAAAACGATAGCAATGTTTTAGTCCAGAAATCTAACCCTGTGGGTCTCCTGCCAAACAGAATCAGCAACTTCCTTTGGCCCATCGAGGACAACCATTGTAAACACAGGGGATATACAGCATTCTGTACAAAAGAGCCTTAGTATACATGTGACCAACCTGACCCTCCACAAAGATCCGCATGAAAGCGCAGTACTGACATGTGTGTCTGTTATCTGGAAAAATCAGTTATGAATGAACACAGCACAAACATGTGTCTGTCACCATATCCATCTAAATGATGCTAATACCCTGGCCGGAATATTCACACACAGACCGTATTACTTAGGCAGTTATCCCAGCATGGATAGGGAACAAGACACTCATGGCAGATCTCATTCACCAGACGACAGTGGGTGGATGTTCTCTTGAAGGACAATGCATATATGTCCAGTTTCTCTTTACCTGCCCCACAAAAGAAGTCTTTACTTGTTGACCCTGATCAGTCTTGATGTCAGCCCCCCAGTCCTCTGGTTCTACCTGACCATTCTGTGGTCCATTTCAACCACATCTCAGCTACATGCAAGTAATGTTGGTAATCACCACAAAGTGACATAACTCAGTCATCTGTTAAAAGGACAGACAACAGGCTTGTAATGCAGCACTTCTACAGTGTTAGATCTTAATAAATAATTAAAGACAACCAACTAAGTGCAATGAGTTGTGATTTCCAACTACTTTACTACACCTTCAACATGTCCAACATGCTTGCATCTGATCAATTTTTACTCATACTTAGCCTCTACGTACATTCACTAATATTCAATTACTTTACAGGCAGCAACAGCTCTATGTTTTGGGCAACCTCCTACCTTCTTTTTTGTCTTAGTGTTTATTCACACTTGCTGCATTTTGCACCAATTGTTTCGGACAGCTCAAATTTTAGACAAGCACAACAAACAAAATTTGTAGTTAGCAAAATAAAACAATTTACAGCTCGTATACTCATTTTATTTAGATTGGGGGGGGGGGGGGGCATGGCTAAAATGCTGTCCATTAAGTGTCACCCCACACATTGGATTCCTTACTGATGCTTACAGCCGGCCCTGTCTAGAAGCAATATTTATTACAAAAGTAGTTTACACAGAACCCAAAAAATCACTAGAGTACAACTTGCATCAAGTATTAAATCATGGATTGCATATTTTTATTGTTAATTTTTACATCAATACGGAGGACATTTGTATGTAATTCTGTATGTAAACCTCTAGAGCTTCCACTTTTTGTCACGGTGTACTCCTTGATAATGGCCCAGACGAACCAAAATGTGCTGGAGATGTAATAAAGGTTTGAAAAAAACAACCTCAGTGTACTTGGTTAGCTTTGACACTTACTACAGTTCACCTCTTGCTTACATCATTTACTCAGAACAAAGTATTAATCTTAAGTATCTTCACTTCCCTCTTTATGTGTCAAGTTTTGTATAATCTTTAATAAAAATTTCAGCTGACAATGTAAACTGCTTTCCAGCATACAAAACCAAATATACAAGCAATTTAGAGAAGAATGTAGCCATAATGATGCCATTTACAGAAGCTGATCTCTCTTCCACTGCATCTTCAGCATGTTTGCTACACATGGTAAATAACAGACTAAGAAAATTTTCACCAACTAAATCCAACTAAACCTCTTGATTTGTCATTAAGTATCTGTCATGATAATCAGAGTTCAATAATTATTTGGAATATGGTTCCTGGTTTTCTCTCTGTGTGAATATATACCTAGCAGCCAGTCTCTGTGGGCTTGATTCGGAGGATGACGGGTACACTGGTGCATGGAAGGATTGCCAGCTCTGTGACTACAGCTGTCACAAGGTCAGGTGGCGTCACATCGTACGTGAGGTTCAGTGGTGTCAGACTACCAATGCTCTTCCACTTTGACAAAGGGTATTCCTTCACATAAAAATCTGTTGGAATGAGCTCGTCAGGATCACCTGCCCAAAAGAAAATGCATGTCATTTCATATGTCCATCTGTTTGTTTTATCTAAACTCTTTTGAAGTCTTGCTATCAGATTTTAACAAAAAAGACACCTTATACAGTTGGGGACTTAGCTCTGCATCTTCAGAAGGAATTTCAAAACACGTCTCCTGTTATGATTGGTGTAGTTCCCACTGCTAGTAATAGAAATTACATTTACTCACCAGAAAACAGTGCTATGTAACCACGATGTTCTCACACTGGCCCTTGCAACAATGTTTTTAAACTGTATACCACACCACATCCACCAGTTATCACAGCAGTGATATGTTCCTGCCACAAAGCGAAGTCCCAAATTGTACAGTGTATTCCTGATTATCTGCACTAAGGGAGGGCAAATGATGCATGTATAATAAAAATAAGCACATAATACACATGTAAGAAATTTTATAGTTTGCTCTCATAACATGTAACAAATAACGTACCCCTACAACAGCTTTCACTGCATTTACAGTAGAACTCCACTTATCTGGATTGGGTTGGCCCTTTGGGTAAATGTGTCAAGAATTCTACAAAACTAACTTGCCTTGAAATTACCAGTTATCAGACCAAGTACAGTACAGTATTATGGCTTCTAGAACTTCAAATCAGACATGGTCAAAAGGTTTAGATGCAGGTACATACTGTAAATAGTAACAGCTGAACTTCAAACTGCCAATGTAGCCTATTTTCAAAGAAAAATCCAATTATCCAGATTTTCTGCATATCTGGATGGCTTCCCATCCCAATTAATTGGGACAAGTGGAGATCTACTGGATTTTAAAAACCAGTCCATACCATTTGTTTGTTTATGACAGCCATTTGTACTTATCCTCAACACAAAGTTTTTCTTGCAGCTGTAATGAGACATGGGTAAGGGTGGCTCAGCAATATGGTGAATCACCTTAGGCATATGGGGGGTCAGAAGAAGGAGGCTAAAGGTTGCGAGGAAGGAGTGGGGTGCGATGGTCAGAGAAGCTAAGATCCTGCATAGACACACAAGGGTCAGAAGGATGAGGCAGAAGGCTGTGAGGGAGGAGTGGGCTGCAATGGTCAAGAGGTTAAGGTCCTGAAAGGAGTATGTCTGAGTATGCAGCTATAATGTCACTATATGCAAAGCCTCTTTCACTGATATACCACTGCAATGTGTCAACACACTGAAATGCCACAGAGTAATCTGATGCCCTCTCTAATTCTCCTCCTTTCTTCTCTTCACTTCCATCACATTTCTCTTGAGCTCTTGAGGATCTTGCAACTTATATTCACTTAATTTAACAGATGTGATGATGGCTGTAGAATGCTATATCAAAGCAGTGAGGCTTTGCCACTTCTTACAACTGTTCTCAGTATCTTGTCACAAACAGCATATTTGGTGTTCTAAAATGTCTGAGAATGACAAAACCCACTTGTTCTGCACTAAAAAGCCTCTGTCTGACTCACGTGCACAAGGTGAAGCTTGTAAGGCTCTTTCTCTGAATTATTAACATGTACTCCACACCCTGAAGGATACTGTGAAACCAACTGCCGTTTTGTTTCCAGCAGACTGTTGTGGTACACCCTAGATTGGACGTGAGTGCCAGGGAAGCAATCTAATGGCCATGCCACTGTACCACTTCTTTCAATCCAACTTCTTTGATAATTCTAGTTAAAGTATTCCATAAAGCCCTCTGTCAAAATGCAGAGGCATGCAATTATGCTGTGTCCACTCCCTCCCTCTTGTTGCAAAATGCACACTCTCTACATACAGCAGGAGTTAATTTTCTACAAAGTACTATAAACCTATCAGTCAGAAGTCCTCTGATAACATGAGCTCCAACAAGGCAGTTGTCTGGGATTCCACTCCATAAATTTACTGTAAAGCTCTGCTGCAAATTACTCTGTGCTATTCTGTAGGGATTCTGCTGCACCCAAGAGAATTCCTTGCGCTGTTAATGCCATCATGTTTAAGTTCTGCCTCACCCACTAACAGAATGTCAGGCAGAAGTGGTAGCCGTGGATCCAGCCAACCACATAACTGTACATGTATGGCATGATCACCAAGTAAAATGTCTTGTATTCTTCAGAACTGACACAGGAGTTAAACTATCATAATGCAAAATAAAAATTCTCCACACCTCCACTGCTGCATTACCAGTTCTACTGTATACCAAATGTAATTCAGTTTCTTCAAAATATCCACATAAGTCATCCCTTAAAACTTAGAGCTTAAGTACAAAGTGATTAACTCTTTCAAGATCAATGCAATATTGACAGTTCTACTGAATAACTAATAGTTAAAATTAATTTTACTGCACTTTGTGCTCTTTTTTGTAGTCCCAGGGCCAAACACTGATATAAATAATGTATTATTTTAAGATATTATGATTTTGCTGAATTTCATGCATAAAAATTAAGTCCCTCAACTGTTTTGGAACCTCAACTTAAGGTCTGTATTTACAGCTGCTGAGTTCAGGTTATGAAAATAATGCCATGATTAAGCACAACGAAATTGAAGTGACATCACAATCAACTGCAAACTACCATAGCAGTGTATTATTGATTCTCAAGCCAAGGACAGGACCCATTTACACATAAGTACATCCTGGCAGGAACCATTTATTTATATACATACATCTGTAACTGAGCAATGTTACTGGTTGGTCATGAATCATGGGTATAAACTACCTTATGGCTGGTCAACATACACTATGCTGACAGAAGAATGGACAAATAGCATTTCCAATGCTATGAAACCCTGGTTTTAGTTTATTTTTCAAGTTCTTTTCCATTTGTGCCCCACAAAACAAATATAACAAAATATACATAAAAAGGACTAAAGTAAAACATCAACAGGCTTTACTGTGGAGTGTATATGTTTTTGCAACCACAGCAGTAATGTAGATGCTAATATAACCTCATTTAAGATAATGCTAGACTGAAGGTATCAGAAGCTTGTTAAATGTACACACCAAGTTCATTGTAAACAACTGAATCTGTCTGCACCCTCTCACAAAATTTGTGCGTTTCGCAGCACACTAGGACAGGAACATTGCAAGAGTGAGCTAGCAATGCCACCTGTGACGAACCAGCGCGAGACATAACACAGCCATTAGCTAGAAGTGCATGGGCACCTAGGAACACCTTTGTTACCTGAAACAAGTAAGCTTTATTAAATCATCACTTATCTAGTATTTTAAGTCATACATAACATTGAATAAAGGATATCTTATCTTAATATAGTTCTTTCAACTTCTGTCGTGTTTGTTCAACACCAAACAGACAAAAGGCACTTGCAAAAAAGCTTGCAACTCCCAGTAACTTAGATACGTCATTCATCCACAGGAGGGTAAACTGCAGATGAGATGTGGCATGAACAAGAGCACACAAAGTTCTGTGTAGAACTCACACACCCTTATTTCCTACTGCATCATCCCTCTAGAATAACAAATCTTACGTCACCGCTGCCACCACCATCACCCCCACCCCCACCACCGCCACTGCCGCCGCCACCACCACCACCACCACCACCACAACACCATTACTGCTGTTGCTACAATTCTACTATTACAGAAACTTACTACTTAAGCACAGATTTTGTCTATGTAACATCTGCCAGACTTAACCTTGGTTCTCACTATGGTCATGTTTGTACTTGCCAACTAATAAACAAAACTTCATACAAAGTGTGAACATGTGTACATAATATGCATTTCACATGCCTTCTACAATCAATCCCTCACCCCTTCTAGTGCCATGGTCAAGAAGGGGTAGCACTATAATCCTACTCCCCCTATGGGCCGTACGGCCTGTACAGAGCCTCAGTGCCTGTGCAAGGGTGCACTTCAACTTACCTACAATCAATCACTGTCACTATAAAAGCAAAAGTCAAATTCAGTTACAGAATAATTCCTTTAATCCAAGGCCCAATAATTTGGGAATCCTGATAATCCAGCATTTCAGGACAGCAGTTCCATCAATTAAACAGGCACATTTCAGGGACATGTTCCATAAGGGCTTCCAAGATTTTCTGTGCATCAGCCACTGTGGTATCTCCTGACCCCTTGTTTCCTATTCCATCAACTTCTCCAGCTACAAAGACTCCAGAAAACACAGAGGAGGATGCTGATGACCCTGAACCAGCAGACAAAGGAGATATCCAAAATGACTGCTCTTCTGAATAGTTGTGCAGCCCCAAGTATTGCAGCAGGAACAAAAAATTACTGGCAAGAACTTCGGTCAGGATAGGTACCATCTGATAATCCAGAATATTTGATAACTCAGCACTTGTCTGACCCCATACATGTTGGATTAATGAAATTTGCTGCATTATGTAGCTGTCAGCTTCCTGTTTCACATTCCATGAAAAGTTACCATCACACAGACTCCCATGTATCGTAAGATGTATTACCATACATAAACTCAGGACCCCAAATTATATGTGGTGCTGGCAACACTTCCAGTTCATTAGTCTGTAATCCTGCCATGCTGGTTTTAAAGAATGGAAAATACTGAAGGCCTCTTGAGGGAAAACACACATGAAAAACATTTTGTGAAAACTGGTCAATGGGTCCAAAAACTGAAATACATACATATACATGGACAAACACAAACTGTCTTCAGTTTCTGAGTTGTTGTAAGATAATGCGTAAATTAACCGTTTTTTGTCAACGCACGTGCGCACCCACACGCACACACAAATACATGCATGCATGCATACCTACATACACATACATACAGATGGGAAATAAATATAGGCTTGAAAATCCAATGAACATATGGCTTGTTAAACTCATAAAAATAGCTTTCTACATACTATGCTCGTTTATTAACCCTTTCAGGGCTCTCACACAAATAGCTCTGCTCTCACAGGATGAACCTGATATCATTGCACAATTACTTGTTATGTGATATTGTAACATCCAATGTATATATCTAACAAACATTAAAAATCCAAAACAAATGCCATCTCTTGGCTATCTAACTACTAACAGATTAATTCTGAACACTTATCATGACATTTCCTACTACTGTGAAAATAACCATTCTTACAGTGTCACTGCCCCAAATTAACACTTAGAGCACTGACTCATTCCTTGGTTATTTAATTATATAGTTTAAACTACAGAGGTTACACAGCTTCAAAATCAGATCATATGTTAATGGATGATGAGTATCTGAGGATTCTGAAAGGAGCCAGGGATGGTCTATGTAAAGGCCTCATCTAGAATCTGCAGTGACTGAAAAATGCCACAAAAACCAAATGTGGGATAACCAAACTGAACTGCAAACTGTCAAGCATTACCACTACACCATGCTGCCACATACATTCTGTTACTATGGAGCTGACCACTACATATGAATAAGTGCTACCTTTACCTGCAGCAGCACATGTCATGTCACAACTGCCCACAATCACTGGATAAGAGAATCACAAAAACTGAGACATACTTTCTAAACACATCCTTGTATCTGTGAGCATGCATGCCTGTGTGCATGTGCATGCGTGTGTGTACATATGGGTGCATAAGCACCTAACACTATATGCTCCTGTCTCAAATTCGTATATTATTCCATGACACAACATAAGGTGAAATTAATATATACAAGTGGGATCGAAAGGAAGCTACATTAAGAGTGATTTCAGGCTTCTGCCACTAAGTAAATGAAAACTGTGTAATAACCCAGATGAATGCAGATCTCAAGCTACACAGTAAAATTACTGGGTTATTTTCACAAAAAACATGAGATGGTAGACTGTGTTGGGGCCTGCCACTGAAGTTCCAAAAATGGTAAAAATTAAATAATGAGAACACCAATATATCTGCAGCATAAAAGTTAAAGAATTAAAATAACATACTATAGTCAAATTGACATAGCAAGTCATATGCTGGTTACAAATGTATCACTGTTCTTGACATTTTACATTACAAACCTCTCTCATGATGAAGCTTGCAGCTGAGACAAGTATGTACGAACAATCAAGTCCACACCCCACTAGACGACGAAGCATTTCACGGCCCTCTCTCCATGGACGACCATCAACCACAATCACCCTGAACTTGGTACCACTACGATGTGCCTCCACCAGAATGCGTTGCAGAAGTGATGAGCTAGCAGGAAAAAAAATATATATATATATGCACATGTGCATGCACATACACACACACATTTTAGAGTCTTGCACTCACATTAAATTTTACTTTTTCCTCCTAGTCAGCTCAAATTCACTTTGGGGGAG
>Ga0268261_10001337_pt1 | contig 16807 bp, 17 predicted proteins | sample TergutNc150P1_FD_190353 | JGI IMG/M metagenome (GOLD analysis project Ga0268261, IMG submission 190353) | Nasutitermes corniger P1 segment gut microbial community from laboratory colony in Florida, USA - Nc150 P1 (SPAdes) (version 2) | ecosystem: Host-associated > Arthropoda: Insects >...
GACCGTCCTCCGTTGTTTTTTCAGTTCCCTGTCATAGTGCGACTTGGAAAGGCGCAGGTAATCGACGCCGTTGTTTTTAATTTTCTCGATATGCATAATTCCCGTTCCAATCCTATGTTGATATATGTATATTAATTATATCAAATAATGAAACGGGTTTCAACCCCTAAAACCCTTGATATCAGATGTTTTTCGACAGAGTTTTTTCGGAGACGGGTGTAAAACTCGGGTTATAGCAAATTTCGGCATAAAATAAATTTTCATCGGCATTTTTTTACGCTTCACCCCATAAAATTAAGGGTACCCGACTGTTTTTTAGAAGGAGGTCATACGATGCCACCTATCCATCAGCGTTTTTTTGCCTGCGCCCATACCTTTGCCGGTTTCCATCAATTTTTCAAGGATAACCTGGAAGGATTTGACCATGTTTATTTGCTTAAAACAGGTCCCGGCCCCCAGAATTCCCAGCTCATCCACCGCCTCGGCATGTATTTTTCCAAGTCCGGTTACGAGGTAGGATGGCTTTGTAGCACGACCCAGCCAGATGTCCTGGATGGTTTCTTGCTCCCGTCCCTTAAAGCCGCCGTCCTCATTGCCAGCGGTCCTAGCGCCTTGGAGCCTGCCGCCCCGGGTGCCATCGAGCATTACGTGAATTTGGGTGCCGCTTGGGACACGAAAAAGCTCCACCGACAAAAAGATGTGATTTTGTCCCTGAATGAAAAATTAAACGAAGCTTTCGATGGGTTGTATGATCATTTTGAAAAAGCTTCCATCACCCAGGACGACTGGGAGAAAATACTGGAAAAAAATCTGGATTTAGAAAAGGGAACAGCTTTAGTGGACCTTTTGGGGGAAGCAATACTCAACTACCCGAGCATTGGAAAGGACGCTAAAGTCGCCCACCGCTTTGCAAGCGCTTATACGGCAATCGGTTTCGTGGATTACTCCTTGGAATTATCGGCTCCATCTAGTAAGCGTTATTTCATTCGGGGAAGCTGGGCCACCGGAAACTCCAATCTTTTGAAAGCATTCCTTGAACGGGCTTCCCATCTGGGATATGACGCTCAGGCCTATCACTGCCCACTGGATCCCGACCAGCTGGCCATGGTGCTCATCCCCCAACTGGGCGTGGCATTTTTGGTGACGGAGGACCTCCCTGAAAAAGAAGGCGATCAATTGATTGACACCGATAAATTCTTTTTCAAATCAGGCAAGCATGGGAAAAAGCAAGACCCCCTCCCCCATTGTCTGGAAATGGAAAAAACCCGCCGAGTATGGGAGGAAATCCTCACCCTCCAGGGACAACTGAACGATATTTACAGCAAAGCCACCAATCCCGATGTGGTGGACGGGTTTTATGAGTATTTGCGGGATCAATTGGATGAACTACGAGATAAGGCTGAGCACTAAAAATCGGTGCTTAGCCTTTTTGCGATATAATTTGGGGTCAATAACATAAGCTACTGAGCTGTTGCGAACATGAAATGGTTCCTTTCGTCTCTTACGCCAGTTTTGAAATTCAAAACTAAAAAGGGCAGTTGAAAGTGGTTTCCTTTCAACTGCCCTTTTTATAATTGCTAACGTTTCTTTTTGTTATCCACTGGTTTTTTCAGCACGGTGGCTTCCATCTTGGCTTTGATGAGGTTGGTCACCCCCGGATCGAAAACCTGGTCGTTCCAGATTTTGACCTTGTTGTCCCTTACCCCGCAAACCACTTGCTGGATGCCATTTGGGCGGCAGACGACGCATTGCTGTTTGTGCCTGTCGATTTGGGCAATGACCTGCTCTTTGTTTTTGGTAATCAGGTTGGCGGTATAACCGCCTTTAGTATCTTCCCACATGAGAAACCCTCCCCACAACCGGTGTAATAAATAGTACCTACTTCACTATATGGGGGGATTTGAAAGTTTATGACTAAGATTGTAGGGAAGGAACCAATGAAAGTGAAGCATTTTCATTGGATTCTTCCCTACTCTGCTAAAAGACTGGCTTATCGTAAAGCCATCATAAAAAAATCCACAAACAATCACCGGGATTTGGGATTGTTTGTGGATTTTATATCATTTATGCCGAAGCATTGGGTTTCTTTTTATGGTGCGCTCGACAGGGGTCGAACCTGCGACACCAGCCTTCGGAGGGCTGTGCTCTATCCAGCTGAGCTACGAGCGCATTTTTGGTACCCTAATATCATACCAAAAATAACAGGAAATTGCCAGCATTTTTCGAAACTTTTGCCGTTTTTTTATCATTTTTTTTTGTTTAGCTGGTTTTTTAGGACGAGCCTGCGGGCAAATCCCCTGGGAATGAAGCGGTTTAAGAATAACAGGGTCCGGTTTCGCTGGCCTGGGACGATTAAGGGCTTCCCTTTGAACCATTCCTTGATTCCGTAATTTGCCACTTCCTTGGCGGTTTGCAGGCGGCCGCTTCCCTTTAGCCCTGCCCGCTCATGGAAACCGGTTTGCACGGGACCTGGGGCCAGGCAGCTGATGGTGACGTTTTTGCCCAAGTGACGGGCTTCTTCTGCCATGGCTTCCGTCAAGGACAGGACGTAGGCTTTGCTAGCGTAGTAGCTTGCCATAAAGGGGCCTGACTGGAAAGCGGCGGTGGATGCCACATTCAGCAACATCCCTTTATCTGCCTTTAAGAAATCCTTGAGGAAGTATTTGCTCAACTGGTGGACGCTTAGGACATTTAACTGGATGAGGGGAAGTTCCTCTTCAAGGCTGATGCTGGTGAAATCCCCGAAGAGGCCCATGCCGGCGTTGTTGACCAGGCCTTCCACTTCCAATCCGTGACAGGCTTCGTAAACCATTTGGGAGCTGCTAGGATTGGACAGGTCTGCGGCGATGGTTTGGCAGGTGATTCCATAACGGTGGGACAGGGCTTTGGCGGCTTCTTGCAACCGGGTTTCGTTTCTTGCTACCAGCACCAAGTGGTAACCTTTTTGGGCTAGCAACCGGGCGATTTCATGCCCGATGCCGGTGGTTGCCCCTGTTACCACGAAATAACCCGCCACCTTAGACGATGTCCTGATGCTTGGCCAGGATTTCGATGGCTGACTTGGCTGCCCGCTGTTCTGCTTCTTTTTTCGTTTTCCCATCGCCCCGGCCCAAGATGATTTCGTCTAATAAAACGGCGGATTCAAACAACCGGTTGTGGGCAGGCCCTGATTCACCGACGATACGGTATTCGATGGCCTTTTTGGAATCCGCCTGGACAAGTTCCTGAAGGGTGCTCTTATAATCAAAAATCTGGGATGCCATCCCTTTCGTATAAGCCTCATGGATGATGCCCTGGACGAAGCCCCGTACCACATCAAGGCCAAGGTCCAAATACATGGCTCCTAGGAATGACTCAAAAGCATCCGCAATCACCGTTGGCCTCTCGCGCCCGCCCGAAAGTTCCTCGCCCCTTCCAAGCAACATTAAATCACCCAAGCCAAGGTTTTTAGCATAAGCTTCCAAAGAAGCTTCACACACAAGCTGGGCCCGGGTTTTCGTCATTTCCCCTTCGTTTAATTCCGGGGTAATCTGATACAAATAGTGTGAGACTGTCAGTTCAAGGACGGCGTCGCCTAAAAATTCAAGGCGCTCATTATCCTTTATTTTCAGCTGCCGGTGCTCGTTGACATAAGACGAATGGGTGAATGCCTGACAATAAAGGTCCAGGTTTATGTAATCCACGCCATTAGCCGATAAGAATTTTTTCAAGTTTTGCTGGTAAGGCATGCGCCCACCTCCTTAGGTATTTTTAGATTGAAGGGCTGTCTTGATTTTACCGGTGACATCTTGCTTCACCGTTTCCCTGGCCTGCCTGATGGCGTTCATCATGGCCCGGCTGTCTGAGGAACCGTGTGCCTTGATGACCGGGGCGTTGATGCCTAAAAGGATTGCCCCGCCCACAGATGAGGCGTCCATGTGCCCTTTGATGGATTTAAAGACGCCGCTGGCAAAGACGGCCCCTATTTTTCCGAGCAGGCTGCCCATGAGCTCTTGTTTTAGGAGCTTGAAAATGGAAGATGCGGCTCCCTCGACGGCTTTCATGGCGATGTTTCCAGCGTAGCCATCTGCGACGATGATGTCCACTTCCCCTGAAATCATGGATTTTGACTCGATGTTGCCGACGAAATCAAGGCTAGCGTCTGCGCTAATTAGCTTAAATGCCTCTTGTTGCAGCTCCCCGCCTTTTGATTCTTCTGTCCCAATGTTCAAAAGACCGATTTTAGGGCTTTTTACCCCTAGGACCTCTTTGGCGTAAATGCTGGCAATCTTCGCATTTTGGTACAGGTATTGGGGTTTGCCCTCGCTGGTGGCGCCGGCGTCGCACAAAATGGTGTATTTGCCTTTTTTGATGGTAGGCATCACCGGTGCAAGAGCCGGGCGGTCTACTTCTTTCAATCGCCTGACAATAAGAGTCCCAGCAGCAATCAGGGCACCCGTAGCCCCGGCAGAAACCACGGCATCGATGTCCCCGGTTTTGGCATCCTGGCAAGCCCTGACCATGGAGGCATCCTTTTGGCTTCTGACCGCCTGGGCAGGCTCCTTCACATCCATCGGGAATGCATCGCTGCAATGGACAATTTTCAGGCGGTCATGGGATTTAGGCATGCATTCCAAAATTTTTTCTTCTTGCCCATAAAGGTAAATTTCAATATCTGAAAATTCCTCAAGGGCCAGAAGCGCCCCCTGCACCGCAGTTTCCGGCGCAAAATCCCCCCCCATGGCATCTAATCCGATTTTAATCATGAGTTAATCCTCCTCTATAAAAAGTGCAATAAGCCTGCTTACGCAGAGGAAAAATTTGTACCTGTAGAGGCGGCGAAACTAGGTGGGTTTCCTAGTATCGGCGACTCGGAGGGTCAAGTTTTTCCTCGGAGTGGCTTACAGAACTTAATCCAATTGGTAATCCTCGCTGGCCACCGTGCGGTTGATGTAATCTCGCAGGGGCAAGAAGTCGTTGTTTGTTTCAAATTCATCCGATGATAGCAGCTCCCTGGCGTCTTCCATGGCAATTTCAAGTATTTTATAATCCTCAACCAGGTTCGCCATTTTAAAGACTGGCAAGCCCGATTGCTTCTCGCCGAAGAAATCCCCTGGCCCCCGAAGCTTCAGGTCGGCCTCCGAAAGTTCAAAGCCATCTGTCGTCTGGGTCATGATTTTCAGCCGTTCCATGCTCTGCTCAGTTTTTGAGTCACTTAGGAGGAGGCAATAAGCCTGTTCGCTCCCACGGCCGACCCGCCCCCTTAACTGGTGAAGCTGTGAGAGGCCAAAGCGATTGGCATCATAAATGAGGATGAGGTTGGCATTGGGGACGTTGACCCCAACTTCGATAACCGTGGTGGAAATGAGGATCTGTGTTTCGTTTTTCACGAAGGAATCCATGATGGCATCTTTTTCAGCCTGGGAAAGCCGCCCATGCATCAAGCCAACCTTCGCCCGTCCTTTGAAATGATGCGCCCACAGGGCATGGACTTCCACCGCATTTTGCACATCCAAAGATTCAGACTCCTCAATGAGGGGCGTGATGACATAAGCCTGCTGGCCTTTATCTAAAATGGTTTTTTGGATAAAACCCATAGCCCGCTCTAGGCGCGAGGTATCAAATAAATAAGTTTCCACCGGTTTTCTTCCTTTTGGCATTTCGTTGATAGTGGACACGTCCATATCCCCAAAGGCCGAAATGGCCAAAGTCCTTGGAATCGGCGTCGCAGTCATCATCAGCACATCCACAAACTCCCCCTTTTCACGAAGCATGCGGCGCTGGTTGACCCCGAAACGATGCTGCTCATCAGTAATGACCAATCCTAGGTTTTTATAAACGACTTCTTTTTGGATCAGGGCATGTGTCCCTATCAATAGATGGATTTCCCCTGCCGCAAGCCCCTGTAAAATTTCCTGGCGCTTTTTGCCCTTGACGGAACTGCTTAAAAAGCCAATCTTAAATTCTGGATAAGGGGCGAACAGCTCAACCAGTGACTTATAGTGCTGGCTGCCCAAAATTTCTGTCGGGACCATAAGCGCCGTTTGATAGCCCGCAAGCATGACCAAGTAAAGGCTAATGGCCGCCACAATGGTTTTCCCGCTTCCCACGTCCCCTTGAAGGAGGCGGTTCATCCGGCTTCCACTTAATAAGTCGGCTTTAATTTCCTTAAGGACCCTCAACTGGGCATCTGTCAGGGAAAATGGAAGCCCGTCAATGAATTTTTGGGCCTTTTCCTCATCGACTGTTTTTTCCGCCCCAGCTTTTTTGGCTTTGATTTGACGGCGGAGGTACTGGATTTTCAGCTGGAATTTTAGCAATTCCTCGTATTTGACCCGCCTTTGGACTTGGCGCACCTGTTCCATGTTTTTCGGGAAATGGGCGAAGGCCAGTACGTCTTCTTGGGAGATCAACCGGTATTTTTCCTGTAAGATGCGGGGAATGTCATCCCTAACCAAAAAGCTCCCTGAGCCAAGTGCTTCTTTGATCATTTTTTGGAACGTGGGCGTGCGGATGTCCTTTAATGAATAGACCGGCTCTATGGTGCGCCCATTATTGGCCCCGATTTTGACATCAGTGGCCGTGATGGAGCGCCGGCCTATGTCCCATTTCCCTGTGACGGTGACGAGGGTGTCCATTTCAAGCTGTTTTTTTAAGAACGTCCGGCCAAAAATAGAGACTTTCAAGACTTCCGAACCGATTTGGATGCTGAACACCAGCCTGGACTTCATCTTCCCATAATACTGGACGGAAACGCCGGTCACAACTTTGCCCTCGACAGTTATTTTTTCATCATGGGCCGCCCTTTGGATATCGCCCAACTCGTAATTTTCGTAACGGTAGGGAAAATAATTCACCAAATCATCGACGGTATAGATTCCCATGGCCCCTAACTTTTCCACGACTTTGGGGCCGACCCCTTTGATCTGGCCAACTGGCACGCCGGATTTCATAATGGCATCCCTCCCTTTTTAGCATTTTTAACCAACAGAAGCCAGCCTTAGCCCCTCATGCTAAAACTGGCTCCCTAAGTTTGCTACTCTACCGATAAAATATAAGAATATACCGGTTGTTCGCCACCGATGACAGTGACTTCTGCGTCCTCGAATTTGGATTCAATGTATTCCGCTAAGCGGCCCGCTTCATCTTCATCGGTCCCCTCGCCATAAAAGACAGTAACCAGTTCCGAGTCTTCATCAAGCATCTTATCTGCAAGGGCACAGACGCTTTCGAAGCGGTTTTTGGCAGCAACGACAATTTCCTTGTCCAAGATGCCGATAAAATCATTTTCCTTAATATCTACGCCGTTCATGCTAGTATCCCGCACAGCATAAGTGACCTGGCCAGATTTCACTTCGGACAGGGCCTGGTTCATGGACTCGAGGTTGTCCTCCAGGTTTCCTTGGTCGTTGAACATCATTAAGGCGGTGTATCCCTGAGGGATGGTCTTTGATGGGATGACGACCACGTTGGCCGCTTCCGTCACCTCTGCCGCCTGGTTGGCTGCCATGATGATGTTGGAGTTGTTAGGGAGGATGATAATGTTCTTCGCATTGACCCCTTCGATGGCTTTTAGGAAGTCTTCTGTCGACGGGTTCATGGTCTGGCCGCCTTCGATGACGAAGTCTGCCCCATTTTCCATAAACTGTTGCTTGATGCCCTCGCCTGCAACGACGGAAATGATGGCAAATTCCTTTTCTTTTGATGCCTGATGGGCTTTTTGGGCGTGGGCCTGGTCGCTACCGATGATCTCGTTATGCTGCTCCGTCATGTTTTCGATTTTAAGGGTCAAAAACTCCCCGTGCTTTTGCCCCAGGTTCAGGGCTTCCCCTGGTGTCAACGTGTGGACATGGACCTTGACGATGTCCTCATCTTGGACCACGACGATGGAATCCCCTAATTTGCCTAAGCGGTCCCTAAAAATGTCTTCCTTGAACCGCATTTTTGCAGGGTCCACCTTCAAGATGAATTCCGTGCAATAGCCAAATTCAGCATGTTCCATATCAAATGCAGCAGCTGAGGACGTTACCGCCAAAGACTGGTCCTTTAAGGAAATGGTTTCGCCTTTCAGGGCTTTTAGGAAACCTTCAAAAATGTAAACGAGGCCCTGCCCACCGGAATCGACGACACCGACTTCTTTTAAGACCGGCAACAGATCTGGCGTGCCATCGAGGGAGATTTTCATTTCTTCAATAATCATTTCGTAAAACCCGGTTGCCGTCTGGCAATTAGCGAATTTCTTAAGTCCGGCTTCCGCAGACTGGCGGGCAACCGTCAGGATGGTCCCCTCAACTGGGCGCATGACAGCTTTATAAGCCGTTTTTACCCCTTGCTCCAAGGCATGGGCCAAGTCTTCAATGGTTGCTTCATCCTTGCCTTCAAGGCCTTGGGCAAAGCCACGGAACAACTGGGATAAAATAACACCTGAATTTCCCCGTGCCCCCATCAATAATCCCCTGGAAAGGATTTTTGCCACTTTCCCAATGGATGGTTCTTCAAGGTTTTGAAGCTCTTTGGCGCCGGCATTGATGGTCATGCTCATGTTGGTACCCGTATCCCCATCCGGTACTGGGAAAACGTTTAGTTCGTTGACGTATTGGGATTGGTTGGTCAGGTTGTTGGCACCGTTCAATACCATTTGCCTAAATATATTTCCATTTATATGATTTACCGACATGTAAATAATCCTCCTAATTGTCCAACCCTTTTACGCCTTGTACAAAGACGTTGATTTCGTTGACATGCTCTCCAAAAGTTTTTGCAAAAACATACTGTACTTTTTTCTGGATTTCCAGGCAAACTTCCGATACTTTCACCCCGATGCTGACGATGACGTAAAGCTCAACCGTCAATTTGTCGGATTCTTCTTCCATGCGAAGCGTTACCCCTTTGGCATAGTTTTCTTTCCCGAGGACAACTGCCAAGCCGTCTTTGACGATGTTCTTGGACGCCATGCCCACCACGCCGTAACATTCTGTCGTGGCATTCCCGATAACGGTTGCCAATGCTTCTTTGGAGATGTCGATGCGCCCATATTCATTCTTGATTTTTACGGTCATAAGTTATGTCCCTCCCGATTTGCCAAAGGATGCTCGATCTTTTTGGCACCTGTTTGTCATTTACTCTAATTTTACTATATTTTACCGATTTTGTACACTAATAACAGCTACAAACCCCCGTAACGCCCCTTTTATTTTGCCCAATTAACGGCAATTAAAACATGAACCCTGGTTTTCATGGCCCAAAGTGCCCAACCACAAGGAAACTTCCCAAAAAGTAAAATTCAGCAAATCCCCAAAAAAACTTGCGTTTCTTGTTGAATCATGGTAAAATAATAAGAGTTTTGAAATGAGCATGGTGAGGAGGTCATCTTATGGCACGCGTTTGTTATGTAACAGGTCGTCGTACTACTTCTGGAAATTCACGTTCCCACGCAATGAATTCCAGCAAGCGTACTTGGAAAGCCAACGTACAGAAAGTTAAAATCATGGTTAACGGTAAAGTTAAAAAGGTTTATGTTTCTGCACGTGCGCTTAAATCAGGTAAAGTAGAACGAGTATACTAATAGATAGTTTAAAAAAGCACCAAAAAAGCCCACATTCTCGGAATGTGGGCTTTTTTGGTGCTTTTTTATTTCTTTTTGAAAACACTAATGCAACCGGAGACGATTACACTTAACCACTTTGGAAGTTTCACGGTATAAAATCTCATAACATCGCTCCTCTGACTTGATATTTCTTTACACTATATGCCTAAGTAGATAAAGATATAACTAAGCCTGGGGATTTTTTACGGGTCGCTGCTTTGGATGGCCAAAAGGTAGCCACTGTCAAATGACACCGTGAAAGTCTCTGATAAGATTTCGTTAGAGGTGCAAAGGGGATCGTCCTGGGCTAAAAAATAATCCTTTAAGGGGTATTTCACACCTTCAAGGCCCAGTCCCGCCACATCTTCCCCGATTGAAAAAAAGGAAAGGTATTGGCAGCCGGAACTTCTTATTTCATAAGTGCCGGGTGCCAATACACTGAGATGATTGTTTCTTTCAAGGAGGGTAACCGGCACGCCTTTTTTCACGTACCGAAGCATCAGCCAGATGTTGGCGATGGAATGGTCCATGCGGCCGCCAAGCCCGCCATAAAGCAGGATATCTGTGGCTTTTTTTTCAATAGCAAGGTTCAGCGCCAGTTCTGTGTCCGTTTCATCTTTTTCCGAAGCAACAGCATCCATGGCTGCACCTGATTGCTTAATGCGCTCAAATTCTTCCGGCGTCACGGAATCGAAGTCCCCCACGGCAAAATGGGGGGAAATCCCATGCTGTAAAAGTGTCAGGGCTCCCCGATCAGCTCCGATGACCAGTAAATCCTCCCCTAAAAAATCCCGGGGATCAAGGTGTGTGCCAGGAGCGCCGCTAACGATGGCTGCCCTCATCCCTTGATGTCCTGGATGGCCTTTTGGCGGTCCGGTGCGCCAAATAAGGCGGAACCTACCACCACTACGTCAGCTCCCGCTTCTTCACAAAGCCTGGCTGTCTGTGGGTTGACCCCCCCATCCACCTCAATCAAGAAATTCAGGTTTTGGCGCTCACGCCAGGCTTTAAGGCCTTTGATTTTTTCAAGGGAGGACGGGATGAAGCTTTGCCCGCCAAATCCCGGGTTAACGGACATGACCAATACCCAATCCACTTGGTCGATGACAGCTTCAAGGCTCGAAATTGGTGTGTGTGGATTTAAGACGACGCCACATTGGATGCCATAAGATTTAATCAGTTGCAAGGTCCTGTGAAGATGGCGGCAAGCCTCGATGTGCACGGTTATGACATTGGCGCCTGCATCCACAAAGTCCTTGATGTATAAATCCGGCTGCTCGATCATCAAATGCACATCAAAAGGCAGCGACGTATGCTTTTTCAAGGATGCAATGGTCCCTGGACCAAAAGAAATATTGGGTACGAAATGGCCATCCATCACATCCAGATGCAGGTAATCGGCACCCAAGGCTTCTACTTCTTTAACATCCTTTGCCAGTTCGGCAAAGTCAGCGGCCAAAATCGATGGCGCAAGTTTCAACATAAGGACCAGCTCCTTTCCAATTTAATATTTCGGTTTTCTCGCTTTGATTTCATTTAAGAAAACGAGGTAGTTTTCATACCGGCTTTCCAAAAAGTCGCCTGCTTCTGTTTTTTCCTTAATTGCGCAACCAGGCTCATTTTCATGGAGGCATCCCCTAAAACGGCACCCTGGGGCGGCTTTATCAAATTCCAAGAAAGCAAAGGATAGTTCTTCAACTTCCATTTCGTCAAGGTCCAGGGAAGAAAACCCTGGCGTGTCAGCCACCCTGGCATCCCCCAGTGAATGAAGCTGCACATGGCGGGTAGTATGCTTCCCGCGCCCGAGTGCCCTTGAAATCTCATTGACTGCCAAGTCCAGGTTGGTGTTCAGTTCATTCAAAAGGGACGATTTCCCAACCCCGGACTGGCCACAGATAACAATGGTCTGGTCTTTAATAAACCCATCCAGTTCCCTTAAGCCTTGATGGTCTTTGGATGACGTCTTAAAAATCCGGTAACCGATGTTTTCATAATAATCCCAAATGGGGGTCAATTCCTTAAGTTCCTCCTCAGAAATCAAATCCATTTTGGTGATGACGATGACAGGTTCGATCCTTTTGTCTTCGATGACAGCTAAAAAACGATCTAATAACTTTACACTGAAAGAAGGCTCAGAGGCGGAAAATACGACTAGGGCCAAGTCAATATTGGCGATGGGCGGCCTGACCAGTTGGTTTTTTCTTTCCCCAACTTCCATCACGTAGCCATCATTGCCTTTTTCAACTGTATAACTGACGTAATCCCCTACTAGCGGGCTGATGTTTTGTTTGCGGAACAGCCCGCGGCTTCGGCACTGGATAACGGCTTTTGTCAACTTGTCCTCAACATAATAAAAACCCGCCAATGCTTTTACAATAATTCCTGTTTCCAATATTCCACCTGCTTTATTATTACTCACCCGGCTGCTGGGCTATACGGATGGTCACCTGCGAATCCGCTTTGATCCTTGTCCCGATGGTGGGCACTGTTTGGATAATGGCGCCCACTTCGTGCTCAGTCGTTGGGAAATATTGTATCGTCACGTTATTGATGCCTGTTTCGTTCAAGATCCCCTCAGCCTCGGCAACGGTCAAGTCCCTAATATCAGGAATGCGCACCTCCGCTGTTTCATCGCCTACCATAGAAAAAACCACTAAATAATAAAGAAGCATGGCCAGCAAAATAAATGCGGTGTAAGCTGCTGCTATTGAGTAGCTTAAGGCACCGACTTTATATTTTCTCAATGCTTTTGCCCGTGCATCCATTTCCGTAACCTCCTCAACCACTGGGGATAAATCCATGGTTGCCTCTTCGATATCTTCTTCTTGTTCGGCTATGAGTTTTTCAGGATCCAGTTCAAGATGGTCCAAATCAGCTAAAAATTCCTCACAGCTTGCGTAGCGTTCAATAGGCGCTTTGCTGGTGGCCCGCTTGATGATGTAATCCAGCCCGTGGGGCAGGGTTTCATCCAAAGATAAGATGGATGGCATCGGCGCTTCCAGGTGCTGAAGGGCGATGTTGACTGCCCCTTCCCCTTTAAATGGCACGGTCCCGGTCAACAGCTCGTAAAAAATAATGCCCAGAGCATAAATATCAGAGCGGTTAGTGGCCAGATTGCCACGTGCCAGTTCCGGTGCCAGGTAATGGACCGAGCCCATAATGGTATTGGTCTGGGTCATGTCTGCCTCATTGGAGGACAGGGCAATGCCAAAATCTGTAACTTTCACAATAAGCTCTTCCGTCACCATAATATTTTGGGTTTTCAGGTCCCGGTGGATGATTTTATTTTCGTGGGCATAACGGACCCCTTCCAATAGCTGGCGCATGATGTAAATGGCATCACCAACATCAAGGGCGCCTTTTTCCCTTAAATAATCCTTAAGGGTATGGCCTTGGACATACTCCATTACCATAAATGGCTGGTCGTTGTCATCTTCTACGGAATAAACATGGACGATGTTGGGGTGATCCATGTCAATAACCTGCGAGGATTCGCGCTTGAAACGCTTAATGAACCGCTCATCTTTAGAGAGTTCGTAGCGAAGGGATTTTATAGCCACGTGCAGGTGCTCTTTAAGGTCATAAGCAAGGTAGACGTTTGCCATGCCCCCATCCCCAATAAGCATTTTGATTTCATATCTTTCGTTGACTGTCGTTCCAATGATCATTTTTGCACGCTCCCTTTGCCAAATTCATAAAGAGCTGCCGTTACGTTGTCCCTACCGCCCTTTTCATTAGCTAAATCAATGAGCCTTCCAACCTTTTCTTCCACCGGCAAGTCCTTTTCCAGCACTTCTTCAATGTCCGGGTCCTCAACCATGGAGGTCAGGCCATCGGTGCACAAAAGCACACCCTTCAAGTCAAAATTCTCCAAAAGCAGGTAATCAAATTTCAAGGTTGAACTGACCCCCAAGGCATTCATGATCACATTCCGGTGAGGATGGGACTTGGCTTTTTTCTTGGACAATTTGCCTTCCTCGATCAGTTTTCCCACAAAGGTGTGGTCCTTGGTGATCTGGCGCAAGCCAGAGGCCGTCATCAAATAAGCCCTGCTGTCCCCCACATGGCCAAAGGAAATAAAGGTTGGGGCCAAAATAGCGATGACCATCGTCGTCCCCATTCCTTTTTCTACCTTGTTTTCTTCAATGTACGAAATGATTTCCCCATTGATCTCTTGCAGGACTTCCTTTAACCACCGGCGGGCGGCATCCTGAACTAAAAATTGAGTGTCTGCGTTAAACTTTGCTTTTACTTTTTCGATGGCAATCTGGCTCGCAATATCACCGCAGGCATGCCCCCCCATCCCATCCGCAACAGCCATGACCGTCACAAAATCATTGGAAAAAATCTGGGCGGCATCTTCGTTATGGGTCCTTACCTTGCCAACATCGCTTAGGCAGTGCATCTGATTCATATTAAGCCCCTTCTTTCGCTCGCAACTGGCCGCAGGCGGCATCAATATCGCTGCCCAGTTCCCTCCTAACCGTTGCATTTACCCCATTTTTATTTAGGATTTCTTCGAATTTTTCTATATGTTCCACTGGTGTCCGGTCAAATCCCCGCTCCGGCACATAATTGATCGGAATCAAGTTGACATGGCAATTCATGCCCTTTAACAGCCGGGAAAGTTCCTGGGCGCATTCCACCGTATCGTTCACGTTTTTAATCAACCCGTATTCAAAGGTCAGGCGGCGGTTGGTTTCCCGGATGTAATGACGGGACGCTTCCATCAACTTGCTCAGCGGGTACGCACGGTTTACCGGCATCAGGCTGGTACGAAGCTCGTCATTTGGCGCATGAAGCGAAATAGCAAAAGATACCTGCGGGTGGTCTGCTGTAAAATCGTAAATTCTAGGAACGATCCCACTAGTGGACACTGTAATATGCCGGGAGCCGATGTTCAAGCCTTTTTCATGGTTGATGACGTGGATGAACTTGCTCAGGGCTTCATAATTTTCAAAAGGTTCCCCGATGCCCATGACCACAATGTGGCTCACCCGCTCATCGGTTTCATCCAAGTGCTTCTGAACTTTCATGACCTGTGCCGTAATTTCCCCGGCTTCAAGGTTCCTGATGAGCCCGCCTAAGGTTGAAGCGCAGAACTTGCAACCAATACGGCAGCCAATCTGAGTCGTCACGCACACGGAACAGCCATATTTATGGTACATAAGGACCGTTTCAATCAAGTTGCCATCGGCCAGCTCAAATAAAAATTTGGTCGTCTTATCTGTTTGGGCCACTTGCTTCCGGCGCTCTTTTAAGGTCGTGAAATTAAAGTACTCCCCTAACAGGTTCCTTAAATCGGCAGGCAGGTTCGTCATTTCCTCGACGGTTTCCACCCGTTTCTTATACAGCCAATCAAAGACCTGGGCGGCCCTGAATTTCGGTTGCCCCTGCCCTTTCAGCCAGTTTTCCCAATCATCCAGTCCAAAGCTATAAATTGATGTTTTATTCATGTTGTCCTCCTTACAGGCCCTTCCTAAAAGAGCCTGCTCTCCATTATACTTTTTTCATAAGTGATGCTATAAAAAATCCATCCGTGCCGTACATGCCGGGAAAGAGTTGGATCATGCCGTCTTTAGCCGCCTCGCGAAGCGGTTCTGGCAAGCGTTCAGGCAAGGTGCCGTCCAAGGAAAATTCCGGGTGTTCCCGTAAAAACCGTTCCACCTGCTTATCGTTTTCCTTGCGGTTGATGGTACAAGTGCTGAATACAAGCCGGCCACCAGGTTTTAAAAGGGAAGCAGCCCCGTCAAGGATCTGGTAGCTAATGGCCCCGACCCCGTCCAAATCTTCCGGGCGCTTCGTAATCTTAGCCTCGGGATGGCGCCTTAAAATACCAAGGGCCGAACAAGGGGCATCCACCATCAAGTAATCAAAGCTTTCTTTCTGGTATGCTTCATGAAGCAGTGCCGCATCCTTCAAGGTGGCCTTGACATTTTCCACACCCAGGCGGGCGGCATTATCTTCAATCAGCTTGATTTTATGGGGATAAAGATCGTTGGCAACTACTTCCCCGCTGCCATTCATCAGCGCCGCTGCATGAAGGGCCTTGCCACCAGGGGCCGAGCAAGTGTCCAAGACCCGGCTGCCGGATTTTGGGTCAAGGGCTTTGGCAACCAGCATGGAAGCCTCGTCCTGGACGTAAAATTCCCCAGCTTCAAAGGACCTGGTCCGCATGGGGTTGCCTTTGGTCACAATCAGCGCTTCCTCGTTCAAGGGGCTTGCCACCGTCTCGACCTTGGCAGCCAGCAAGTTTTTCTTCAACGTTTTACGGTTGGTTTTACTGGTATTGACCCGCAAGGTTAGTGGCACTTTCTCACCATTGGCCTTTAAAATGGCTTCCGTAGCGGCTTCCCCGTACTGGCTATTCCATAGCTTCACCAGCCAAAGGGGATGGCTGTACTCGGTTGCCATGCGGGTCGGGACATCCTCGATTTCTTCCAGGTCGCGAAGTGGGTTTCGGCGAAGCTCCCTTAAAATCCCATTGACCAAGCCACCATTGAACTGCCCACCCCGTTTTTTAGCTATATTCACAGCTTCGCTGATGGCTGCGTGTTCAGGGATGCTATTCAAATAAAGGATTTGGTATAGTGTCATATAAACCAAAAGCTTCATCCAGCTTTTCACCTTGCTCTTGAAATACGGTTGGACATAAAAATCCAGCAGTTGGAAATGTTCCAAAGTCCCATAGACGATTTCCGTAAAAAGGGCCCGGTCATGTCGCCCCAGCTTATTTTTTTCAATTAATTCGCTAATGGTCCGGTTACTGTAGGAATTGTTGGTAATTATATCGGAAAGGGCTGTTAAGGCCGCTTCACGGACATTGGCCACAAAAAACACCTCACTCATCTTAGTTGCATAATTCCATATCCTACTTATTATAACATATTTCCATCATTTTCATGAAAAAAAAAGACCGGTTTACCATCATTGTGGTTCTAACCGGCCATTTCTAATCAAGAACTTACCTTATCGACAATTTTTCTTTCGAAATTACCTTGGATGCGGGCGCCCCGAGTTTTACACCCGGCTCCGAAAAAACTCTGTCGAAAAACATCTGATATCAAGGGTTTTAGGGGTTGAAACCCGTTTCATTATTTGATATAATTAATATACATATATCAACATAGGATTGGAACGGGAATTATGCATATCGAGAAAATTAAAAACAACGGCGTCGATTACCTGCGCCTTTCCAAGTCGCACTATGACAGGGAACTGAAAAAACAACGGAGGACGGTC
>Ga0268261_10001338_pt1 | contig 16801 bp, 11 predicted proteins | sample TergutNc150P1_FD_190353 | JGI IMG/M metagenome (GOLD analysis project Ga0268261, IMG submission 190353) | Nasutitermes corniger P1 segment gut microbial community from laboratory colony in Florida, USA - Nc150 P1 (SPAdes) (version 2) | ecosystem: Host-associated > Arthropoda: Insects >...
TCTCTCTCTCTCTCTCTCTCTCTCTCTCTCTCTCTCTCTCTCTCTCTCTCTCTCTAAATTTAAAAAAATCAAATAATAAAAACATCACACCAATATAACATTTAGGCATGTACACCAAACTGCAAAAAGCGGCTATTAGCTACATCACATGTCTGTCTGTACGTCTGTCCGTCTGTCTGTCCACGTGGAAAAACTCAGCTTCCACTGGATGACTTCAATAAAATTTGATATTTGAATATTTGTCAAAAATCTGTCAAGAAAATTCAAGTTTCATTAAATTCTGACAAGAATAACAGGTACTTCATATGAAGACCAATACACATATTTGATCATATCTTGCTCATTTCTTCTTACAATGAGAAATATTTCAGACAAAATTTGTAGAGAATATCAAAACACCCACTTCATGTTCAACAACTGTTTTTGAAAATTGTGTGATTTATGAGATAATGTGGAAAAATATTGTAGAGCTGGGAAGGCCACAGATTACAATATGGAACATGCGCATTGCATGCTGGATACCTAATTCTACAAACACACTCAGAATATGTTATACACATTGCTTTTCCACTGTAACAATGGTTGCACAAATGTGCTTCATCGTTACACTATATGTACATTGCCTGTCTTGTTTATTATTAGGTGAAATCACCTAACTTTCTTAACACAGAATTTATGTTATACCTACAACAGTAATTGGTTTGGCCTAATTGTAGAGGAACACTATTACATCTCTCAACTCTTGCTAGCCACTTCCCATCAGCTGGCCAAGCTTATACACCTTTGACATTCAATGAGTAATATGTTTGGTAGATGTGACACATGTCTGTGAGCCAAAGGAAAACATTTCCAGCATCTTCTATCAGTATGATGAGTACAAACCTAATTTTAACTGCAATATGTTGAACAAAAATGTGTGGACCCTGACTTACAGCAAACTGGAATGGTAGTAATCACTGTGCTGTGTGTGTGTACTATAACATGGACGGTATGTGTTCATATGCCTGTACAATTTATATAAGGAATCGCATCCACAAAGAATTCCATTAATTTTCATTTCAACAAACACAGTCACTACTTCCAGTCATCACTTGTAGATACATGAAACTCTGATATTATTCTACGGTGGGAATGTCTCTATGTCTGCATATCAGAAATGTTGAGTCATAATCGCACATTTGCATGTTTACAGTAAGGACCAAAATATTACTGTTCTAAAATTACTTAACATAATAAATGACATGACAAACAAGGAAGCAGAACAAGACAGTACAGATTTAAAGTCCCAGAGAGTATTCAAGTGCATACGAGCTGTGTAAATTCACCATGAATGCACCAACATCTTAATCTGAACACAAAGTTATGGTAATAAAGAAGTTCAAGTGATTAAACAGACACTCTAGTGCCAAGAACTTTAGTCTGGCTATGATGTGTGTGTGTGACATGTGTGCAGATGATATACATCAGACCTCCAAGTCACCACCATTGATGTTTGTAAGTATGTGTTCCACCATATCACTAAGGCCTGTATCCTGGCATACAGAAAATTGGTGAACTCATCTGTACCCAGGAGGTGACAGCTTCCTTCACATCAGCATCTTCCAAAAATCACTTGACAGCCAGGATCTATCCAGATGGTCCACATGTACAAAAATCACTGACAGCCCCAGTGCCAACTGGACCTGTGGTCAATCGTGGTACTGAAGCTGGGAAATTATGGACTAGCTCCACAGTCCCAATTTCATGCCCAGTGACTTCCATCTCTTTGGACCCCTTATGAAGCTCCTAGATGGCCAGCCTTGGTGGTACCACAGTGCAAGAAATGCTCATGTTGTTGGTGACCCCACAAATGTCTAATGTCCACAACCTGCTACCCATGTGCCATGTATACATGCAAATCAAAACAAAATTCTCAGTGCCACAGTGCCTGTTACCTTATTTCTTTGAACCTACTTTGTATATACTGTACTTACTCAATTGAAATCCAACATTAAATGTAAGTTGACCCCTGATATTTACATAAAATGAACAAGAATGTGACCTGCTATTATAAACCCCCCAGTGAAAAGCAGTCATGCTGTGTTGATGAATATTTTTCTTACAATAAAAAATCAGGGAAAAAAAGTTAGCTTAACATAGGCTAAATACAGTGTTTGTGTTTTTGAGCACAATTGGGTGATGACTCCACCAAAAGAAGCATGGGAGTTATATGAAAAAAAGGTTAGGTCCACAATGATTTCAGTTCTGACATTTCTTATTTGGTACTAACCAATAATTCAGTACTTACCTGTAAATGTTGGACAAAGAGACTTTGGATTTGTAAGCAGATCTCTCCAGAGTTGTTCAAATTCTGGAATACGTGCTACATTTTGGAGCAGTCTAACAAAATCTCGGCCAATCACAAGGCAATCAGCGAAACGCTCCCTGATAAGTGTCACCACAAAAACAACTTCCTTATGTCTTAACTGAGTCAAAGACGGGACAGCATGGTCTTCGATAAGGCGCAAATAAGCATATACCACAGAAGCAATTAATACTGGAAATTTGTCCAACCAAGATCTGAAAAAAGTGAAACATAATTGGAACAGGATATGTCCTGGATTAATTTAAAACTCACAATCACATGATTAACTTCTTGCTGTTATATTCATAAAAAAAATCAGAGACTCTGCTTTTCCACATTCAATATTAATGTAATTTCGAACAGATAAAAGGTTCAGTACAACAACCAATACACGCACTCAATAAAATACAATAAAATACAAATCACAAAAAAACAATTCATGACAAATATCAAACTCCTATATATGTGGTCTGACACAAAAAAAAAAAAACAAGACTATGCCTGTAACTCTTTCTATTTAACAAATTCATGAAATCAACTATGATCGCCTTCAAAATGGTTCCCTTCTGAGTTGACACACAGCTGCATACAATGCTACCAATGTTCAAAGCAATTCCGCAGGTCATGTCCTGTAAGGCTGTTGAGGATCTCCACCATTTTTGCTTTCGCATTTTCTACTAACACAAAATGGGTTCCTCTGAGCACTGATTTGATCTTTGGGAAGAGGTAGAAGTCACAGGGAGTGAGGTCTGGTGAGTAGGGTGGGTGTTCAAGCACAGTGACATTTTTATTAGCTAAAAATTGCTTCACAGACAATGCATTGTGGGCTGGCGCATTGTCCTGGTGCAAAATCCACCCGTTTCTCCATAATTCCAGTCGTTTCCTTCTCACACGTTCACACAATTTCGTCAAGACTTCAATGTAATACTGCCGATTTACCACCTGGATGCCGGGTACCCACTCTGCCATCACAGTACCCTGAATATCAAAGAAAACAATCAACATGGCCTTGAACTTTGAACAACTCATGCGTGCTTTTTTTTGGTCTTGGAGAGGATGTTGACTTCCACTGCACTGATTGTTGCTTGTTTCCGGATCATACGTAAATACCCAAGTTTCATCACAAGTAATTATCTAATTCAACAAATCCGGTTCATTCTCAATGCGTTGCAAAAGGCCCAAACACAATTCCTTGCGATGTTCTTTTTGTTCATCTGACAGCAGTTCTGGAACCATTTTTGCACAAACCTTTCTCATGTTCAATTCTTTTCTTAGAATTTGTCAGACACTTTCCCTGTCCAAATTGACTTCCTCAGCTACTGCTTGAACACCCAACCTTCAGTCTTTTCAAATCACATCTCGCACTTTTTCAATGTTGTCACTGGTAACAACTGTGCATGAACGGTCTGGGCAATCAACATCTTTCAAGCTTTCTCTGCCTTCTGAAGCTCGTTTGTATCACTCAAACACATGTGTACAAGACATGCAATCTTCACCGTAAGCTTCAGTCAATAACTGAAAAGTTTCCATCGTGGATTTCTACATTTTAACAAGAAACTTGATGTTAACTCGTTCACTTTTGCAGTCCGATATTTTCCAACTGAGGATAAGAACAAACCTGTGTTTGAAGATGCGTCCACTTGTACTGAGTAAAGTGATCAAGCTGAGCCTTGTAACACAGTGACAGGTCAGAACATGTTCTATAGTCATCTGTTTGTCTCTCCCCTCCCACTCTTGGTTCCCAAGCTATAGGGTTAGTCTTGTTCTTTTTGTGTTGGACCATGTATTTCAGCACTGGGGTGCCATTCTCAGGGAGTCTTCTAAAACAGAAGAATATAAGTCCAACATGCTAATCTCTTATTGATTGCCTCGCTGGAATCAATAAAATATTAAAATTCTAGAATATATGAAGTAGATCATATTTTGTTTTATAAGATTTTAATATTTCAATGATTCCAGTAAGGGCGATCAATACACAGATCAGTGTGTTGGACTTGTATTCCTCTGTTGTAGAAGACTCCCTGAGGATGGCACCCCAGTGCAGAAACATGTACAAGTTGGTGGCTTGTCATAAATTGTATTTTATGACCTGTACTTCATTGTATTTTATTGGCTGCATTTGTTGGCTGACAAATGTAAGAACATGCACCATATGAGTAATAAAAGATCAAAGGCTGTTAAATCATTACAACTACTGAATACTGCCCTTACCACATAAACAACCATTCTGTTGCAGAACTAATTCTCACTCACCCTTTCACATTAAAACCTAACAACTGAACAGTGCTAACACAGAAGTCTACTAATAAACCAAATCCTGAACATTTTCAATCCAATTTCCAACACACCCTCAAGATCTGTTTTACTTATCAAAGTTCACGCAATCTGAAACTGTACTGAAAATGGCCATCAAGACTCCTTTCTTCTGGAATGTGAATGTGACACTGTGTAGTTTGATAGGTGATACTGTGATGCCATGTAATTTGATAAGTGATACTGTGACACTGTGTAGTTTGATAGGTGATACTGTGACACTGTGTGGTTTGATAGGTGATACTGTGACACCATGTAATTTGATAAGTGATGCTGTGACACTGTGTAGTTTGATAGGTGATACTGTGACACTGTGTGGTTTTATAGGTGATAATGTGACACTGTGTAGTTTGATAAGTGATACTGTGACACTGTGTAGATTGATAGGTGATACTGTGACACTGTGTGGTTCGATAGGTGATACTGTGACACTGTGTAGTTTGATAGGTGATAATGTGACACCATGTAATTTGATAAGTGATGCTGTGACACTGTGTAGTTTGATAGGTGATACTGTGACACTGTGTGGTTTGATAGGTGATGCTGTGACACTGTGTAGTTTGATAGGTGATACTGTGGCACTGTGTAGTATGGTAGGTGATACTGTGACACTGTGTAGTTTGATAGGTGATACTGTGACACTGTGTAGTTTGATAGGTGATACTGTGACACTGTGTAGTTTGATAGGTGATACTGTGACACTGTGTGGTTTGACACGTGATACTGTGACACTGTGTAGTTTGATAGGTGATACTGTGACACCATGTAATTTGATAAGTGATGCTGTGACATTGTGTAGTTTGATAGGTGATACTGTGACACTGTGTAGTTTGATAGGTGATACTGTGACACTGCGTAGTTTGATAGGTGATACTGTGTAGTTTGATAGGTGATACTGTGACACTGTGTAGTTTGATAGGTGATACTGTGTAGTTTGATAGGCGATACTGTGACACTGTAGTTTGATAGGTGATACTGTGACACTGTGTAGTTTGATAGGTGATATTGTGACACTGTGTAGTTCGATAGGTGATACTGTGACACTGTGTAGTTTGATAGGTGATACTGCACTGTGCAGTTTGATAGGTGATACCATGACACTATGTAATTTGATAGGTGATGCTGTGACACAGTGTAGTTTGATAGGCAATACTGTGACACTGTGTAGTTTGATAGGTGATACTGTGACACTTGTAGTTTGATAGGTGATGCTGTGACACTGTGTAGTTTGATAGGCAATACTCTGACACTGTGTAGTTTGGTAGGTGATACTGTGACACTGTGTAGTTTGATAGGTGATACTGTGACACCGTGTAATTGATAGGTGATGCTGTGACACTGTGTAGTTTGATAGGTAATACTGTGACACTGCATAGTTTGATAGGTGATACTGTGATACTGTGTAGTTTGATAGGTAATACTGTGACACCATGTAATTTGATAGATGATGCTGTGACATTGTGTAGTTTGATAGGCGATACTGTGACACTGTAGTTTGATAGGTGATGCTGTGACACTGTGTAGTTTGATAGGTGATACTGTGACATCATGTAATTTGATAGGTGATGCTGTGACACTGTGTAGTTTGATAGGCGATACTGTGATACTGTGTAGTTTGATAGTCAAGTAATACTGAGCCACTGCAGTTTCATAGATGGGTGATACTGTGACAATGTTGTTTGACAGATAGGTGATATTTGTGACAATGCAGTTTGATAGATAGGTGACACTGTGTAGTTTGAGAGATAGGTGATATTGTAACACTATGTAGTTTGGCAGGTATGTGTTAAGTTTTCAAAGAAACATGGGCTTTCATCTTTGTGGTAGCCTTCTGACAGAAAATCAGGGCTGCATGTTCTGAAACACTGATACCCAACTACCAAACTACAAGGCACCACATCCCAGAAGACAGCAGTCTTCACTGCATATCCTTCACGCAAACAGCAGCTTTCACTTGTATAAAGATTCCCTCTGTAAGTCCCATTTCTTCCACAATGCCACTACATTTTCAGACAATCTTAACATTCATAATTTGAAAGTTAATCAGGAAGTTCCCTACTGTGTAATTTCCCTTCTGTTTATGTCTCTTATATCTGAATAATTTCTGCAGAATTTGTGTGCCAACACCAGTAATTTACGCTCTTCTGTCTGTGTACAATATCTCATACACTACAAGACTGACAAATAATTATAAAATTGGTTAAGAAGACTTGTCACCTCATGTTTGTATCAGCTTTTCAGTACCAATTAAAAAAAAGTACTCTTTACATAAAAGGAAGGCTGAAGAAAAATTTCAAACTGATAACCTAGTGGTATGTTTCAAAACCCATGTACTGTATTATTTTACACATTATACATTCTATAAATAATTCCTCCCTTTAAAAAAGTATATGAATAAATAACACTTATATGAAGCATTCTGAAGATAGGAACAATCAATTGAGTAAATCACAAAAAGGCAGAATATAGTGGCAATATCTCTATTACAAGCACTGTGAATTAAAATGTGTGTCAAACCAATCCTCATACAAATTACAAAAAAAAATTCTCTACCAGTGAAATTCTTTGAGCTTAAAAATACTGTACTGAATATTCAAGTCTTCTGGGATATGATGCTTTGCAACTGGGTGAGTGGTTTCTGACATGACCATTAGTAACTACACACCCAGTGACAACACCACATCATACAAGACTTGAATCTACCAATGTCACTTTGAGAATCTCAGACCTCACCAGTATTGACTGTTTCTGAATAATGGGCATAAAGGAACTCAAAATGCATTACTTAAATTGTGTGCTACAAATCATTTTCCTGTGGCATGAGCAGTTAATTTTCTAAAACAGAGGATATGAAAGAGTAGTGGCAAAAACAAATGTGACAACATTTAATACCAAGGTCACTCAAAAACTAATGCCCTTTGCTCTTTATTTAAAAAAGTTTTTATTCCACAGCTTTGCTTTGAAGATTTGAATAGAAGTGTGAAGATTATATCTATGAACAGTTCACAAAAATAGTCTTCACACTTCTATTCATACTTAGTTCAGTCACTTCCACAGGTGACATTACTGAAGCATCTGTTGAAAAAAGCAGCAACCACAGCCATCTGTCACAAGCAACATGCTGCCATTGAGTTCTTGGTGCATGAGGATGAGACAGTGGGAAAGATTCACACGTGACTGCAGACAGGATAATGCCGTCAATTGTAGCACAGGTGGACATGCCAATATCCATGACTTACCATGCAGAGGCAGGCCACACTCAACACAAACACCACTGCCAAACAACATGACCATGGCTGACATGCATGTAATGGTGAATCAACTGTCACTCCAACTGGACAATGGAGAAGCAAATGTGTGCAGAATACTGGAGAGTTGGGCTACAGAAAGGTGTGTGCCACACGAGTCCCATGGCAATTGACAGTTCCACACAAGAAGCAATAAAGAGCATTTCTCTGGAACTTTTGGCATGGTATGGGGCTGAAGTGAACAACTTCCTCACTCATATTGTGATGGGAGATAAAAAACACAACATCACTACTCAAAAACATAAAAAAGAGGCAATTGATGGAGGGGCATCATGTGAATTCCCCTACGAACAAGAAATTCATAGCTGCCCCTTCATCAGGGGTCATGGCGACAGTATTCTAGAACATGCAGGTGCTTCTTCCTGCGTACCTTATGCCCAAAAGCATCACCACAGAAGCATGTGGTAACATTAACAAAGGTTTATGCATGTTTGTGCAGTGTTTAACCACACAAAAAGATGGTTTACAGACTGTTCCAGCATGAAAATGCCTGGTCACACATCAGTCTGCAAACCACTGGGACCATAACAAAATGGGTATTCAATTCCTACTTTTTCCAGAATGTTAAATTAAAGGAGTGCCCAGAGACCCACTAATCAGTGAGTAAGGTGCAGCCCTTCCATGCAGGTCTTCAGTTCAAGACCAGCCACAATGGGTGTGAATTTTCCATTGCCTGTCAACTGACAAAGTCAAAACTTTGTGCATGTTGTCAACACAGGGCACCCAAAAAAATCTCGTTAAACTTCAGCTGCAGCTGCCTTCTGCCAGCCACAATCACAATCATATTCACATCCTCAAATTAGGAGCAAAACAGAAGTCCTACCTACTATATGTCGTAGTGTTGTTCTTATATCTGACCAAGCCGGGCACACAAAGAGTTCCTGGTTGAAGATAACAAACAGAGACATAAGGCACAAGACAGGACTCACAACATAGAATGTAATTAAAATTCTATAAGATCTGTATCTTCTCATGTGACAGGGTAGAGAAAGCAAGCACAATCTGTCACGTCCAGACTTTATGGAAGCAATGTCAGCTCCACACAGGTCCAGTAACTGAACTAAAGCTATTACTTATCATGTATTGTCTTGTGACACATTCCAGTAATTTGATGTCATGACATTCTGACGCCCTAGTAGCAACAGGCAAGAAAACGGCCATGTGTTTGCAACAGAAATACAGCTGTGCTATCATACAAACAAGCTGCATTCCATAGATCCAAAAGTCAGTCAGATGACTATGGTCACAACATACATAGCATAACACATGTAATGATAAATGTACGTACAAATAGATCATTCCTATACAGCAGATACTTTCATGCAAGTTACGTGTACTTATCTCTACATACACAAAAATTAGTTTGCTGCCTTCATTCAATGGTAGGTAGCTTGGCTGTGGAAGTACAAAAAATCTCCAAGTTTACATTTTTGTAGGGACCAATAAAAATGGTGTAAAATCTGGGAAATGAAAATTATGCACTCTAAAAAAGTGGGTTGCCACGTAACATAAGACTTTGGCAAGCCATTTAAAATGCAAACTTTTGAACAGTTTTATAATGTAAATACAACATGGTACACATACAGACTGGAAACAACTTCCTCACAGTTTTGTCACAGTATGATCTGACAGATGACACCATGACAGCTGAATACCCACATCAGGTATCATCATACATTTTAAACTGAAAACAACAAAAATGGGGGGAGGGGGAATGCTGGTCACAAAGTAAGCATAATAATGTAGTGATGTACTTTGATAACAGTCTTGTAAAAAGATCAGACTCCAGATCCTCCAGCGGTGAGTATCACAATGATTTCTCCTGCTTAATGCTGCACGGTTTTTCACTATTGTGTTTAATCGGGACAGCAAAAGTTTCAACTCTGATGCCAGATCAACACACATTCAAATATGTGTGACAACTTCCACTAAATATGTTTTTTATCACTTATTGTCAATGATTTCTGCTTCCTTTGACATGTTGCACCCCTTCTGTTCAATTACGCTCAGCCCACATTATAACTAGGCCTACAAAACTGATGTAATATGCAAGACTAAAGACACACAGTGGTACTTTTTGCCTAAATGCCGACTACCACGTTACATTTAGGGATCTTTTACATGCTGTAAAGCTACGACATGGGACCGACGGCTTTACTTCCCCTCCGAAGGAAGGCGTGCTGAGGATTTTTTTTGCCCTAAAAATCCGACGGCTTCGGCCGGGTGCAAACCCGCGAACTTGGGTACCAAAGGCCAGCACGCTACCTCTAGACCACCGAAGCCGCTTCCCATCAACATTACTGCCATCCATACAAGAATTGTATTAACTAGTTCAGTATTCAGTTTGGAGAGACTTCACTGAGACTGTTCTAGCTATACCTTGCCAGGTGCAAATAAAAATTCTGAGAAAGCTCTAAACCATACAAAATGTGTGTAAACTCTGGGAAAACATAAAATGCAAGAATGTAAAGTCATGGTTTTACTGTATTTTCCACAAGCATTCAGGAGATGGTACAGTGCCCATTACTGACCCACCAGTAACATAGGCTCTGTCATCACTATAGCAAATGGTAGTCTAGGCATCTCCCACATGACAGCAGAGTATATATTTCCACAAACAATAATTATTCTTTGAGCGGTATTCTATACTTGTGTGTGTTGTTATTGTTCACAGCCCCAGATAGGCCTGAATGTTTCAGTCAAAGCCGTGCATGTAGACGACAATTGTTTATTTAGGGTACTAGCATTTTCTTTAGAGATCAACGAAAATAAATACAAAATAAACAGGTGTTAACTGACAATAAACACTGTACAGAAAGTAATGCAGCAACGGTATGCAATGATTTTGTTTTTTGGTTGTAATTAACAATGGTGCTTTTGGAGAAAAGTATATGAGATAGCACTGTATAAGTACAAAAAAACTGTTAAGGATTACAAGTAACTTTTAAACATCAGCAAATCAGCCATTTGATAGATGGTGTGTGGATAATGACATTAATGCAACTTTAAATTTTGCCTTTCTGCCCATAGCATTTTTAAGGCTAGGTGGAAGAATGCTGAAGATGTTAATGTGAGCACAGCATGCACCTTTGTGAAGAGTGCGTGGTTCACGACTGTCTGTAGTGGCGGCAATGGAAATGATCTTCCTTGAATTCCCTTAAAGGATGTTTTATGTGAAAGAGAAACTTTCTTCAGAACAAAAGTATGCATCAACTGCATGAACTATTATGTGCATATCACAGACAAATCAGAACAGGGGGAAGGTGGGGCCTGCCTCAGCCTCAGTTACAGAGTAATCATACAATATGAAGCATGTTGATGCTATGTACAGCTATACAACCACTGAAAAAATTACTGCACCATGCCAAAAATCTCAAAAATAGTATAAAGTTTTGTCTTTCATACCAGTACTGGCGACAGTCAACTAAAAATGGCGGATGATACACCATAAATGTACACAGTACGTAATGTAACAATGTAAGAAAACTGTCACAAGACAAATGACTGTCTTTGGAGAGGACGTTACATTGTGTTACACAATTCAATACAAAAACCACAAAATCAAATACAACTTCTTTATTGTAGACAAAGTTAGTTACAGGAAATCACTACACTGTCAGCCAAGAGGCTATCTGAGGGATGAAGTCAATATAAAATACATCAAGGAAGGTATGCAAAGATTGTGAGAACAATCTTTGCATACCTTCCATGTTGTATTTTATATTGACTCCACCTCTCAGACGGCATTTTGGTTGAAACATATAGCGATTTCTTGTAACTAACTTTGCTAATAATAATGTACTTGTGTTTGATTTTGTGGTTTTTATACAAATCGCCATATTCAAAGCAAAACTATGTGACTGAAACTTCCTCATGAGACACTGTGACAAATATCATTCTGTAACATCACAATTGGTGTGTCTTGAACACTGTCCCATGTGGTGTGCCATGCTGAGTTGATGGCTCAGTGCAGAATAATTTTACAGACACAAACTAAAATGTTAGTTATAAAGCACTGTAGCTGAAAGGTATATGGTGAAATGGTGGCAAATATCAAAGACATGCACATTAATTTAATTTCTGGCATTTTTGTCAAAAATAGTCCTTCAGTGCCAAGCTATAAACACAATATATACCTGTTTTCCTGGTAGATATCCAATAATGCTTCAACAAGCATAATGTTTCGTGATGAAATATCACCCCCTGCTGCATGTCTCATTAGATTCCAGCACAAATTATCTACATTAGTAACAGCATTTCGAATCATTTCTCTCACAAGCCATAACACTTGAGTCCGTACTATATCAGTGAGACGCAGGTAGCGTTCCAGGATCAGCTGGGTTAAATGATTCAAAACTAGAGCCAGGCCATCACGGGTAATTAGGGTGAGATCCCGATAACTCTGAAACAAAATGTAGCCATAAATATGTTACCTTAAACTCACTGCCAAGTTTTCAATACACACACAATATAAATGGTAACACTAATGATAATTATTTATAAAGTAAGTGATATGCTTAAGATTCTCACATACCAATAAGCAGTGGTCCATAAAACTTTTTAACTCTGTACACAATGAGTAACAAACAAATAAATAAATGACATTTTGTAAGTATTTTTATATGGTTTATACATATCCACATTTCCAAACCCTGTCACCCACAATTACTCTAACCATTTCATCAAGAGTCAAATCATTCCCTGAAAGTATCAATTACAACAAACACGGGAGACCTCTAACCCACTTCTAACCTCAGCATTCAGGAGGCGATGAGTTAGCTTCACACTTAACGACAGATGGAGATGGGTATTCAGCTTAACACTCTGTCCACTTTACATTCACACTGCAGTGGCTACTAGCCACATAGCAGGGTGTCATTCTTGGCAGCGGTTGAGATTCTTCTTTTAACCAGAACGCTCAGAATGGCTCTTTAGCCTACCAAGTGTTACCAAACAAAACTTTCTTGGGAGTGAAGTGGCCAGAGTGTGAAGGTGACAACTTGAACTCAATCTGCTTAGTGCTGACATTAAGAGTGTGTACCACTATACTTCCATTTCCTGATACACCTTCATGGCACAACATGTAAGCAGAGAAAAATTTAGCTATTACCCTGGTTTGAACAAAAGCTGTTTGACACATATGAACACGATTTCAGTACTTCAATGTTCTAGGCCAGTGACTTACAACTTTCTTTTCCAAAATATAAAAGTTTAATCATCTGTAAGTTTTTACTATACAAACTGTAATTTTATTCTGAAGAAAAATGATACAGATAAACTGCGGTAAGACCAGGGCTATCATAAGTTGAACACATTACAGTGAAGCAACCACTCAAATGCCCTCTGTGCAGAAAAAACAGATCCAAATATACTGTGCCATATATGACAATATACTGGCTCTAAAAGTGCCATTACCAATTCAGATGAAACATGAGGATTCTGGTTTTGTGGGATGTTACACTGCGCAGATCATAATTATTCCAGGACCTACCAACACTTGATGCTAAAGGTGCTACATTCCTTTGAAATGTCAGGATACACTAAATTACCTACTGCAAAGTGTTACATCCCAGAAGACCAGAATCCTCAACAAAATGCTGTGTAAACCTCAAATCTTGCAAGGTGAAAAATATAACTTAAAATTTAAAAATAAGATGGAAAAGTATGGTAATCGATAAATCTTAGAAACAGATATCTTCTTACATGACTTTTAGTTGTGAAATTCATGACCATTACATATTTAACAAAACAACTGGTTACACAATTACCCATTTCATTTCAGATACCTATATAATAACCAATAAGTAATGGTGTGTCAAAGCTGTTGATATGCACCTTGGCAGCACTGTGTGGTTCTGTTAGAATTACAAACAGGAGACCAAGTGAAACTTCTTCGTGGTTCTTATCTTTGCAGACAGCATTGTTCAGGGCATTTTGGGCTTCTTTTTCTGATAACCCTGATATCAGGTTCTGGAGAGTATTAAAACTTCTTTCATATTTCTGAGGACAGAAAATGTTCACAAAAAATGTAACTTAAGCATGAACTACATAATTTTTAAAGAAAAATTTCGCTATGAACACATACTTAACAAAAAGCACTGATCAACATTTAATGCAGATGGCCTATGAACAAATACTTCATTTCAACTACCAGAAAAGCAAATGTGTCAACAGACATCACTATCAAATTACACAAAAACAGCAGATGGATTTCCAGTGTTGTTTAAAGATTAATGAAATGCTTCAAAATACCTTTCTTTTCATCACATATGTTCTTACTTAGAAACATTCTGTGGTGTTCATGTCTTTAACTCCACACAGTAAATTCAATACACAACTTAAGGCAGCAACATAAGTAACAGGTTTGTATTGAGCTTTTGTAATGGACAACAGTTACTGCAGACCGTGGGACAAAAAGGAAAGTCCTTGTAGGTTTTGCATTATGGCAAACAACTGGTTTTCCATAATCATATCAGTCACTAGCATGTCTAATTTTTGCCATGGTTTTCCTCAGTGCCTCAAAGCAAACACATTTCACTCCCATTTAGCATTTTAAATTATTCCTGAAAAGATGCAGTATACGTGCACATAATTAATGTTAAATTGCTTAATGAGACAGTTTATTATCCTCATGAAATAACATTTTGTGTAGTCACAAATATGAAAGTGGTGTTGTTAATACTTGGAACTTTGAATTAAAGCATTATATTGTGACAGTAATTAATCAATAATACACACATACTCCATATAGCCACATACACTGTCTAGTCAGTCAAGTTTGGTGCTGTGAAATCATAAATAATTTTGCAAAAAAAAAAAAAAAAAAGCACAAGACAAATTAATTTCGTAACTGCCGTGTGGAATCAATTACACATACCATACACCAACGTAGACACATGAATTTCATACTACAATAAAGCTAATGCAAAATGATATTGTATAAGGATTACCTAAGCAGAGCAGACAAAGGAAGATTAACAAAGACTGTTCCTACTGGCCACACACAACCATCTGAATATCACTTGTGCAATACGAGAAACCAAATGAACACAGTAAATACCTGACACCATACAAATGGACTTTAAACTGTAACCACACATCCATTATACTGTGAAAGATTCAGAAAAACATGTCAGCTTGTTAGGTACTGTACATACTATGCTGAAGCTAGTTCCAATTACTGCAAACTGGAATATTTGGGGGGGGAAAAAAAACATGCCTAAATAAATTATGGCAGTCTGCATATAATTCAGGCATGAAATACTTTTCAAAAATGAACATAAGTTTCATTTATGAAAAACCCGTGTTTGCACTTTGAATGCTGAAACACAACTGGGATAGCTTGCAGACAGCTCAAGGTCATATACCACATGTTTGCCAATAATCCAGTCCTGACACATGTATATACTCACATATTTTATGTTCTCTTATAAGAAATGTCTCACTACAGTTCAAGTTGCACAACTTTTTCAGCAGCCTGTACAAACATACATATATTTAATGCAGCCATTACAACCGAATATCACAGCTGTCTGACCCCGCTTCAGGCCAATGCCACAAATTTCACAGTGCTTAATACAACAGCTCGCATTTCTGTATGAGGATAGAGAACTAAAGATTATTTATTAATTGCATTAATAAGCTATTTCAATCAATACTTGAACTGCAAGTTAGAAGTTCAGGCTGCAACATGTACAAACTCATAACTTCTTTTATTGATTTAAACTGTACTTTATACCTACTACTGTTGTTTCTGCCTGTCAAATAAGAGCATATGAATTTCAAAGCAGCTAAGCTTAATCTGAAGGAAACTACACACGTCCCTACTGAGATGCACGTTGCATGTCACCGGACATTAACCTTGAGCTGCTGTGATTACATGTTCATTAAGGACTTAGGTCAGGAATGAAAACTAGCATCAGACTGGTACTGGATAGGTCACAGGGTATTTAGTGACACTGTTATCAACTGCAAAAGTTTTGAGTTTCATAATGTCACAGGATGCTACCTATTAAAACATTTCAGAACATATGATCCAAGGTAAAAGGTAAAATGTTATGTTTTTTGATCAAGAAACTTACTAATAGTTATGTGGAATAAGGAAAAAACTGTCTCAGAAAGCAAAGATGGTGACAAAACTAACTACAATAGTTACTAGTAAGGTGTATCACCATTATCAACCACATATGGAGTTGTATCCATTCAAACCATAGTCTCACAGAACTTTGTATACCCATGAAACTAGTAAAGTTAAAAAAATATGTTTAACTGAAAACTATATAACATCCGCATAGGTGTGTTCTATAAATGCAATGGCCTAAAACAAGGAGATGCTGCATTTTCAATGGTTTTCAAATTCTGCTTTAGAGCATGCCATTAGAAATGTCCAAAACACTGGAATGGACTCAAACTGAATGCCATAAGGCAACTTCTGGCCCATGCTGATGATGTTAATTCAGTGGGCAAAAAAAAAATACTTATTATAAACACAAAAACAAAAGAAATATCCATCTGCAGTAACGAGGCTTATCTAGTACAAATTCAAGCACTACCACCAGAACACAGGACAAAATCACAACATCAAATACAGCTAATAGATCCTTGGAAAACGTGGTATAGTGCAAATAGTTGCAAATGACACTAACAAATCAAAACTGCATGCATGAACAAATTAAGAGCAGAATAACTTTGGGAATTTGTTGCTAAAATTTGGTCCAGAATCTTTTAACTTCCTATCTAACTAACTAACTCCGTGGCCTTAGTCCGCGAGCGAACTATACCGACAGAGCGGCCGCCGCCGGTCGGCGAAGTTAGTGCCAACTTTTGCGGGTAGAGG
>Ga0268261_10001339_pt1 | contig 16798 bp, 15 predicted proteins | sample TergutNc150P1_FD_190353 | JGI IMG/M metagenome (GOLD analysis project Ga0268261, IMG submission 190353) | Nasutitermes corniger P1 segment gut microbial community from laboratory colony in Florida, USA - Nc150 P1 (SPAdes) (version 2) | ecosystem: Host-associated > Arthropoda: Insects >...
GCCGTCCCGTCCCCTCCGCAACTCTTCGATGTGTGCCCGTCCCTTCAAGTGTCTGCGGCGCACGTCCTCTTGAATTAGGACGACGTCTCCTAGGCGGAGTTGGGCGGCTTTCCTTACTGTACGTTGAACTTCGTGGAAATTTCTCAGTTCTAACAAATACTCTTGTTCAAGGTTTCCAGAAGTCGTCAAACAGATTTTGTTTTAATCGAACTCCTTGGTCAGGTTCTCCCTCACCGTATGCTCTGTTCCCGTGGGTATTGTGACAAGTCGTTCTGCAATTAGGAAGTGCGCTGGAGTCAATGCTGTGGAATCTTTACCTTGCGTGATGGGCCTCGAGTTGACTGCGGTTTCAATACTGATCAAAATGGTGTTAAACTGTTCTTCGGTGAGTCTTGACCGCCCCAATACCTTTCACAGACAAGGTTTCACGGTGCCTATCATCCTGTCTCACCATCCTCCCCACCAAGCCACACGTGGAGCGATAAATTTCCAAACTATGCCATTTTGGGCGAGGAATTGATGGGTCTTGGAGGCGGATAACTGCTTCCAAAGTTCAGAAAGCTCAAAGTTTGCAGCGTGGAATGTTTTCGCGTTGTCTGTATAGATAGTGAGGGGTAAACCACGTCTTCCAACGAATCGCTGTAGAGCCATGAGGAATTTATCCGTGCTCATGTCTGTACAAAGTTCCAAGTGCACCGCTCGAGTGGTGGCGCATGTGAAGATAGAGATGTATGCTTTACGCATATCGCTCCCTACCTTCATGCACAGTGATCCAGCAAATTGTATGCCAGTAACGGCGAATGGTCTTGAAGGTTTTACGCGGTCAGAAGGCAATGGTGCCTCGATTTGTTGTCCCCGTGGATTCTTCATCATCCTGCACGTACGGCACGTATGTAGGACCTTTTTGACATTCTGACGAGCCCTAAGGATCCAAAACTCACTTCGAAGCTGAGACAATATATGCACGCCGAAGTGATGTAATCTGATGTGGGTTGTAGAATAAGCAACTCCGTGAAGCGATGAGCACCGATTAGTAGTAGTGGGTGCTGTTGGTCTCTAGTGAGATCGGCGCACTGTAGCCGACCTCCCAAGCGGATCAGTCCATTTTCAAAAAATGGGTTAAAGCGTGCTATTTTGGACCCTCTTGGTAGAGGTAAGTTCTACCGGAGCGATTGCATTTCGGCGATGAAGTTTTCCTCTTGGACTAACTTCACCCAGTACATACGTGCAGCCATGAGCTTAGTAGTTGTTAACTCACCAACGGATTTCTCTCTACGACGGGCATTTTCCAGAAAACGAAAACTCCAGGCTGTCGTGCGGACTAGTTTCCAAAATCAACTAAACCTAGAGGCGTCAATAAGACTGATAGGCGTGGTTGCTGTCAGGACTTGGCTTTGTTTCTTTTTCTCTTCGGAGAGTGGGTGATTCGTCGGGGGAGTTCCGGATGGCCAATCTTCTGCAGGGCATGCAAGCCATGACGGTCCGTACCACCAGATATCCAAGTTCTGTATTTGGTCGCCAAGGAGTCCCGTGAGAGATAAACAGCAAGGTTGTCCAGCCCAGGACAATGTCTCCACTGCGCGGGATTCGTGTGTGTTTGTATCTCCGTGACTGTTGCAGACAAAGGTATTATACCTGTTTGGATCACTGCGTATCCAACCCAAGGCCACAGTGGCGTTCGACCATAGTAGTGCCTGATTAATATTGTAACCTATCGCTGTGCAGAAGCAATGCAACAGCCGTGTCCCCACCAGTGCCGCTAAAAGCTTCAATCGCGGCAGGGTTACCCTTTTTATGGGTGCTAGCCTGTTCTTGCTACAGGCCAAACGGATTAGAGTTTTGTCGTCTTTAGTCGAACGAATGTACAGGGTTGTCCCATATGCCCTTTCAGAGGCGTTGCAGAAAACGTGGACTTGGAAGCTTCCTATTGAGGTGACTAGCCATCGAGGGATGTACAGTGTGATAATGTGGTTAGGGTGGATACCCAAACGTGCCACCGCGCTCCAAGGTCAGAAGGCATGAGCTCATTCGAATCAATCACCCTGCACCAGGTGTCTTGGAATAAGTTTCCCGACAACGGACACAGGAGGGTGTAAGCCCAGTGGATTGTAGAACCTAGCCGTGGTTTTCAAGAGCCACCTCTTGGTAGTAGGCCCTTCTGGTAGCCTCTTACTAATTGCCTCAGAATCAAAGAAGAAGCAACCAGTTTCTGTTGTCCAATTTACGCCTAGAACTTGTCTGTACGTCGGTGTCTTAGCCTTCAGCTCTCCAGATGGCTTTCAACTTATCCGAATTGCTAGCCCATTTTGCCAAGGGAAAGTTAATTAGCTTCATAAGTGCAGTCAGTTCATTGTATACGGTGATCGCGTTGTCATTCTCTGCACCGGCTGCGAAATCATCCATGAACGTGTTACTGTGTATAAGTGGCGCTGCCGTGCGAAATATGACCTTGTGCCTGTCAGCGTGTTCCCTCAATGCTTCGGACAGTAAAAATGGGCTACAGGTGAGGCCAAATGGTAGCCGGGTAAAGCGGGTAAGTCATAACTTTATCCGTCGTATCGTAGTGTCCTTCACTGTCCTGCGTGATTTTGTACCAGAAAAATCTAGTCAAGTCTCTCTCTTTCTCGTCTAGGGCCAATTGAAGAAACGCCTGTGTGATATCACTGACGATGGCTGTGTGGTACAATCTGAATCTGAGGAGAATCGCGAAAATCTCATGCAAAAGTTTAGGTCCCATCTCTAGCACCTCGTTGAGAGAAGGCGCATTAGTTTCGTGAGAAGACGCGTCAAAAACTATCCTCCATTTAGTCTTACCGTGCTTTTCTTTCTTCACTACTTGATGTGGAAGATAAAATACTGTGCTTGTCGGGTTCTAAGCAGGAGCGGCTTCCGCTTGCCTCCTCGTGATGTAATGTAACATTCGATCGTGGTACATGTGTTTCAGTGTCTCATTGCTTTAAAGTCTCTTTGTCAAGTTGTTAAGTTGTTTTTCTGCGTTCAGCTTGTTACTCGGTAGGGCAATGTTTTGCTTCCTTGGAAGGGATACTACCCTGCATTGATCTTCCATGCGGAATGATGCTTGGAAATCTTCAAGTAGTTTCGAGTCCTTGGCGCTTAATGATCGATCGTGGTTTGCGGATATCCCAATAGTCTCTAAATCCCAGAAGCGCCTGAGGTCGTCTTATGGGGCGTGAAGGTCTGCTCTAAATTAAAAAAGTTCACTACAGTTGAATTCTCGCGTGTTCCGGACCTGTTTCCGCTTAGTATCCAGCCGAACGCAGTAGGAATTAGCACTGCTGACGTTGAAATACGAATGGGCGGACTGTCCTTCACTATCTTCCAATAGTGATCGCCTCCAATGAAAATCTCTACAGAAACATCTTCCTGGGAATGAGTCTTAGGGTCAGCCAGTTTAAGTTTGCGGGCATGGGCCAAGGTCGTAACATCTTGTGGAACGGCTGGCTGGGTCGAAAGCGCGTGAGTGCTCTCGTAAGCAATTATGGAAACGGCGGAATGCGTCCAAACTCACTTCATATTAAATCGGACAAGTCTACGCCTGCTCGATTGGGTGAAATGTGATTCAAATGCACAGACAGTTAATTCCCTTTCGCTTATGGCCTGTAATTTTAAGTCGTCTATCAACGATGCCGCGATAAAACTTGACTGGCTTCCTCCATCAAGCACACAGAGAGCCAATCTACTGAACCCCGTAGGTCCCGTGATCCAAACTTGCGCGGTTTGTAGGTAAGTGAAACCAGGCGAAGTGACTTCTATTCCTCCTATTGAAGTGAAGTTCGTTTGGGTCGCTGGCGCCTTAGTTTTGTTCCCGTCGTCACAAATAGATATATGATGTGACTTCTTGCACTTAGCACATTTTGCCTTCCCTTTCTTTCCACAGTTCAAAGCGGCATGCCCCTGATTGAGGCAGAGAAAACACCGGTTTGCTTTCTTTAGGCTCTCTATTCGATCGGCGATGCCCGTGATCTTTGTACAATCTTGAGCCCAATGGTCGCGGGAATCGCAAAATGCACAAAACGGTTCGGGTCTTTTCGTCTTCTTCTGTGCTACCCCCACCGACTTGGCGTGTGCAGGAAGCGTTGCCGCTGTGGAAGTGTGGCCGGATAAGCTAGTCGTCTCGCCACGCATCTTCTGTGTGGTGAGGGCTCCGTCAATTTCTTCGCTTAAGAATGCCATAAACTGTAGTATATCCCATTCTGAAATGCCCTCTCGCTTGGCGTGAACGATCCAACGGAGGCATATATCATCGGCAAAAGCGCGGAGTACTTTCGGCGCAAGAACTCTCCCATATCCATTTACATCTTACCCTAGTGCGCGAAGCGCCTGAATGCGCCGGTTACAGTCTATGTACGTAGAGTTAAGTGCCTCTGGGGTGGCGTATTTAATTGGCTTTACATCCTCCAGATAATCCAGGTGGGCCTGTATAATCCTATTCTTGTCGCCGTAGCGGGCTTGAAGAATTTTCTTCGTCTCTTCATACGTTTCGGCGACCACGGCAATACCCTCAACTAAGTGCTTTGGTTCCTCTTCTAGGTAACCCCGCAGGAATATGTGCTTAGTGATGGTTGTTAGTGACGGATCGTCGTCGATTAACTGCTTGAACTGCTCCCAAAACGCGACCATGTGTCTATATCTCCAGAAAATGTTTCGAATTTGATCGCGGTAAACGTATCGCGGCTAATGGAGCAATCGGAGTCACCGTTGCCGCAGTCTCGCCGGCGTTGGTGATTCTGACATTCGCTGTTTAACTTGACTAATTACTTTCCATCTGACGCGGAGGTCGTAGAATGGCTCGCTTAGCGGACTGTATGTATTCTTCACATTTCTGTAGGTCCGCATCATATTCACTGTCGTCCAAGAGTTCGTGAATTTCGTCATCCAGGCTAGTTAGTCGACCCCATGTCTCGTTGAACCTGTCCTTGTAATACTCGTAAACTTCTAGTGTTGTAGTATCCTGAATTTCCCTACTTCCGTCACGAAGCGTGTGAAGTTTCCACGTTCCCTCGCGCGTCTTCGCTTCAAATTGTGTAGTCTCTTACCAGCATCAGCGTCTTGCTTGGTAAGCGTCGTGCAAACTTCCTCTTTAGTGTTCATTATTATTCGTGTATTGCTGTAAATTGGTGTAGTGTTAGCAGAGAGAATTTGAATGGGTAGTGCTGAAGTATGAATCTCTCTTATCGACTGAGCCGCTAATGGTCCACTACTTCTGCTTGGCACCACTAAATGGCAGAAGTATGCAGACATGATTGTTGACTTGCTACAGGTATACGTGGTGTCTCAAAAGTAAGTGTACTGATTTTCCTATGGACGAACTGGTAATGTAACACCTCATTAATGTACACCAGCGCGTAGGTAGTGACCTTGGCTGCATGTTCAAACTTGTTTCAACTGGATTGGTTGCATCAGTCATGCGCTAATGCAGTTTGTGTACGGTCGTGTTTTATTACCTCGTTACGTTTGCTTTGCACGAAAATATTGAACAACTGTACACTATCAAATTCCGTGTGAAACAACAAGTCTGCCACAGAGATGTTTGCTTCTTTAACCCAAGCTTACGCAGATACCACTCTATCGAGAACTATGGTTTTTAAGTAGCAAAAAGCTTTCAAAGAGGGCCGAGAAAATGTCGAATACGACCCTCGTTCTGGAAGACCAATCTCGTCAACAAACGATGAAAATGTGGAAGTGGTGCGAGCTGTGATGGTTAAAGACCACCGATTGAGTGTCAGGATGATTGCAGAAGAAACGGGCTTGGATAAATGTGCAGTTCATAGAATTTTAACAGATCATTTGCACATGCGAAAAATTTGTGCAAAACTAGTGCCGAAAAACTTCTGTGGAGCAAAAAGCGAACCGGTTGGAAATTTGTTAGGATTTGCAGGAAAGACTCAAAATTGCGCCAGTTTTTTAGATAAAGTAATAAAAGGATATAAATCATGGGTGTTCGACTACGATCCCGAGACCAAACGGCAAAGTTCGGAATGGCACACGAAAAGTTCTCCTCGTCCGAAGAAAGCACGCATGAGCAGATCCAAGGTGGAAACAATGATTATTATTTTTTCGACAGCCGTGGCATTGTGCACAAGGAATTTGTACCTCCAGGACAGACAGTTAATCACGTCTTTTACAAAGATGTCTTGGAACGACTTCGAAAAGGGGTCCGGCGTTTCTGAACGGACATTGCAGACGACTGGGTGCTGCACCACGATAACGCGCCAGCTCACACTGCGCTTTCAGTTCGAGAATTTCTAGCGAAGAAAAACTTTCCCGTACTTCCACATCCTCCCTACAGCCCAGATCTAGCTCCGTGCGATTTCTACCGCTTCCGTAAGTTGAAATTGAAGTTGAAGGGTCATCATTTCGGGACGATAGAAAACATATAACAAACTGTAACCGATGACCTAAACACACTTACAGAAAATGACTTCCGGTACTGCTATGATCACTGGGAGGAACGTTGGAACCGCCGTGTAACTTCCCAAGGGTCATACTTCGAAGGAGATAACTTGTAATTTCAGGTAAGTCAAATAGATAATTAAATAAAAAAGTAAACTTACTTTTGAGACACACCACGTAGTATTTCAAATGAGAAAAACAATTCCTAGTACCTAAGAGCATGCATCTACCAGTAATCACCGTTATACGCCTGCTCGAGTGTTGACACAGCTTCGCATGTAACTATTAACAAAATCTGTAAATTAGTACGTGCTTTCGTAATATTGTCCGATGGCACTTAGCTGTTCAAGATGGTCAACGGAGCGCTTGGCTGTGGCGTGTTTCCAAATGCTGGCGTGATTACTTCCCCGTAGTGCAGCGTGGACGTAACGTGTGACAGCAAACCCAAATCCTTTGATTCCTGATGCACAAATGGTGATCACTTTCCAAGGAGTCCCCGGGTGTTTCGGCACCAAATTATGTCGTGCAAAGCGTGAAATAATAACACCTTGTTCACTTTCTTGGCAGCCTTACCAACAAACAGGTCTACCAACAGTCGTTATTCAAAGACACTAAACTACAAAGATATTAAAATACCCTCAATGTCAAAGTAAAAGATTTCAAATTAAAGCTGGTTTGGGCACCAAAGTTAACATAAAAAATGTTTTCAATTATGAATCCCTAACAAGGTTCATTGGATACTGCTATAAGAGGTCGTGAATTCAAACACGCTTCTACTTGTGTGATCAAAGTACTAAATTCCTCAAAAGTCAATAATGCCTTGCCAACAATTCTCTTCCAGTGATACTTTAAAGACTGAAAATCTTCCCACAGTCCTCCAAAATGTGGTGAATTTGGAGGAATGCAATGCCAATGGAATTGTGTCTTTGCTGCATAGTTATGCACCTGCCTTAAAAACTCTTCAGACTTAATAAACGCCTTCAATTCTCTTTTGGCTCCTACAAAATTACTGACATTATCGCTGTAGAGGTAACCTATCAACCCTGTTCTAGCTATAAAGCGTTTCCGTGCAGCAATGAATGGTTCAGACGTGAGGTTAGAAACCAATTCCAAGTGTATAGCCTTAGTGGCCATGCAAATGAACAATGCTACGTAACATTCAGTTGTAGTTTTGCTTCAGGTATTGCCACTATTTATCTCAAATGGACCCACATAACCTATTCCCGCATTTATGAATGGGCGTGCCACTGTTACTCTTGCCAAAAGTAACTGACCCATTAGTTGCTGTGATGCTGCTGCCTTTAACTTGAAACATGGCAAACAACGATGTAACACAGGACGAATGACTTGCTTCATTCTTGGTATCCAATACCGCTGTCTCAAAGAAGCACTCAATAGTTGTGGACCTGTATTCAGAAGCCTCAAATGTTCATTCATCACAATCAGTTGTATAATATGATGCGCAGGAGGCAATATTAGTTGATGTTTGGTGTCGTATGGAAGATGTGAATGCAGTAATCTTCCACCAACTCAAAGATAACCTTCCTTGTCAAGGAATGGATGCAAAGGTAGCAACTGGCTCTTCAACGAAACCTAACCCTTCTTGCTGAGGTCAATGATTTATTGGGTAAAGATCTCCTGCTGTGCTATCTTAATGCAGGTGTGCAGTACATTTCTTAATTCTTTGCTGGTAAGATAACCTGTCCTTGGCAAAGAAGGGCTTTTTGCATTGTGAGAAAATATCAAACAATAGGCTGCTCTTCTTTGCAATTTTAATAGAGTTGAAAATGTGGTGATAAACTCTGCTGGTGAACATAGAAACATAACTTTAACTGCTGCAACTTCCCGTTCTTCTGGCAGTGGTTCTGGATGCCTTAATAAAGGAGTGTTACGCTACTGTTCTTGATGTTGACTCAGCCATTCAGGACCTATCCAACATACCCTGCAATTTCTCAAGATGCCTGGATTTGTGCCTCGTGACATGAGATCCGCTAGATTGCTTGCGGATGCAACATGTCTCCATTCACATCCTGCGGTCAATTCTTGAATCTGGGAAACTCTGTTAGCAACAAATGTTTTCCACTTACTAGCTGTCGTTGCTAACAATGAAAGCACAATTGTAGAATCTGTCTATAACAAGATTCTATCAGTCTTCAAGTTCAATACAAGTACTGCTTTCTATATCAATTGTGCTAGGAGTAAGGTTCCACATAACTCTAATATTGGGAGTGTGATTTTCTTCACTGGGGCAACTATTGATTTGGAGCAAAGCAGTTTGGTTGTTACTTCCCCTCGCTCATTAACAGAGCACAAATACAAACATGCTCCATAAGCCTTCTCGCTAGAATCACAAAATCCATGCAACTGAATTTCTGTTGGCTGTCCCTTTGATAAGACCAATATATCAACAGCTATCTCGTTCACCTAAGACAGACACAAATACATGTCCATCCACTGATTGAAAAGCTCTTATGGTAGTTGATCATCCCAATGAAGCTTGTGCAACCACAACTGCTGCAAGAAAATTTTGTATACAAAAACAACCGGGCTAATTAAACCCAGCGGATCATGTATGGCTGCAACGATAGAAGAGATAATACGTTTGTTGATAGGATAGATTTCAGGCTGTCGCAATTTTTGAGCACATGTTCCCTTGCTAATCAGGAACTGATCTGATAATGGATTCCATAGCACACCTAAGGTTTTGATGCCTTCATTGATGTCCAGCTCAACGGTTACCTCCATTTCTCTGCAATCAGGAGGGACTGCTTCTAATACGATGGGATGATTAGCACAAAACTTGCGTAGGTGAAATCCCCCTCGTCCCAGAAGCTTGATGAGTTCTTGCTGTAGTCGTAGTGCATCTTCTATGGTGTTGGCTCCAAACAGAGCATCATCCACATAGAAACTGTTAATGTTTCTGATGCTAGTAAAAAGTTTTTGATTCATCTTCTGCAAGCTGCTGTAAACAACGTGTTGCTAGATAAGGTGCTGATGCAGTGCCATACGTCACCGTTGACAGTTCGTATGTTCTTAATTGTTCCTGAGTGCATCTTCTCCACAAAATTCGCTGCAACTTTCTGTCGTCTTTATGAATCCTCACTTGGCGGTACATCTTAGCTGTGTCTGCGGTGAATACTAATTGGTATGTTCTGAATTGTAAAACAATGGAATACAAATCTTGTTTTAGTGTATGACCTACAAGAAGTGTATCATTCAGAGACAGTCCTTTACTCGAACGACATGAGCCATAAAAAACAACGCGAGTGCGTGTTGTACTGCTTTAACTCTTGAAAACCGCGTGATGTGGAAGGTAATACCATTCCTCTGCGCTGCTTGCGTCTTCATCAATCTGGTTCATATGACCCAGTTCTTCATATTCTTGCATAAATTCAGAATGTTTGATGCAAATCTGGATGGTCCTGGAACCGTCGCTCTAGCTGATGAAATCGTCGCTTTGCTTGTTCATACAACTCTCGTGGACGACCTTGATCTTCACGTCGAGAAAGTCTCACAATGTACCGTCCTGTATCATCTCGTGCGTTATGCTTCTTGAAGTGTTCTTCACACATTTCTTCAGCTGTCCATGTCTTATTAGGCATTTCTTCAATATCCCAAAATCTCTGCAGTTGCTGATCTAAGGTGTCGTTATTGCAAATGAATAAACTTTTCCTTGGAAGTTCTTCAGGCGCTGCTAAAGGTATCTTGCCTGAAACTATCCATCCTAGATCAATATTCTGTAAAACTGAATAATTTCCTGGTCGCGTCTTCTTGTCATGGCGAAGAACTTCAAAGAACTCATCAGCTCCTAACAGGATGTCAATGGAGTTGCGCCTGATGAAATTCTCATCTGCTAACATCAATTCTTCCGGGATACCCCAGTCACTACTATCCACAAACGCGGCTGGAATCATTCCTGTTATTTTGGGAAGTACGGCGGAGTCTATTTTATTTTCCCAATTGCTGAACCCGGATTTTATCTCTAGGGAAGTTGATAATGAATTGTTTTTGTAACCTCATTAATACCTTGAACAGGTATCTGGGCCTTAAATTTTCTCAAATGAAGTTGCTGAACTAAACGCTTGGTCACAAAATGACCTTGTGATGCTGAAAACTATAACATAAACTATAGCATAAACTATGGCTGTAGCAAGTAGTATCTGTGAAGATGTCCTTTTTTAGATGTATGACAAACTGTTACACCTGATTGGCTGCTGTTACCTTGTTCAGTTCTAGTCACCTGTGGCTGACATTCATTGTTGCAATCGTTGCGATTGTTTTTCTGAGCTGGCTCAGATTCACATGGCAACAGTGAATTATGATTCCTTCTTCAAAATTTACATCTCCATTCTACCTTGTATTGTGATGTCCCATGACTATTACCCGAACAATTAAAACACAACTGATCCTGCTTGATTAAATTCAACCTCTGCTGTGAGCTTGCTTTCCTGAACTGCTTACATCTATACAAGGGATGGTTGCCTCTACACAAAACACATGAGTTGCGCGTGGTTACATGTGCATGCTTGGTTGGCTTGCTAACGCAACAGCTGTTATTATTCCTAGGGTGCTGGGTTGCATGAATTAGTTCAAGAGCCTGGCATTTACCTTCTATGAATTTAATTATTGATTCAAGCTTAGTGATTGCTTGGGAAACTGCCTTCATTTCCCATTGCTTTCTGGTTGCTTCGTCCACATGCTGTATCAATATCTGCGACAAAAAAACTTCATACAATGGTATCTCAGGTCTAATGCCTTAATAGCATTCAGATTGCTTTGAAACAGATTTATCAGTGCTCTTAAGTCTGTGGCTGACTCCTTGTTGATCACTGGCAGTGACAATAATGACTTCACATGAGCTGCTGCTATTAGAAGCTCATTGTTATACCTATCACATAGCAAATTTTAGGCTACATGAAAGTTCTGCGGGAGAAGTGCAGTATTGGTACTCCAAGATTACGTCCGGCGCAATAGCCAACGAGACTGCTATATTTCCGTGATCGTATCGCCACGGAAAAGCAACAGTCCCGCGTGGCCATTGCGCGGGTTTTATGACATCACCGGAATGATGTAGAAAGGAAGGCAGTGGGGAGAGAAGGGCATGACAGTTTTGGAGGGAATGGTTGGAAGGGCGCGATTTTGGAAACATGGTATAAAAAAGAAAAAAGTAGCTGAAAACTCTAGCCTAAAGATGATTACAGGAAAACGGGCGATCGTTGGTACGTGGTATTAAAAAAAGCTAGCTAAAAGCTCTAGCCTAAAGATGATCACAGGAGAACGGGCGATCGGTGGTACGTGGTATTAAAAATGCTAGCTCAAAACTCTAACCTAAAAATGATCTCAGGAGAACAGGCGATCGTTGGTACGTGGTATTAAAAAAGCTAGCTCAAAACACTAACCTAAAGATGATCTCAAGAGAACGGGCGATCGTTGGTACGTGGTATTAAAAAGCGAGCTCAATACTCGAACCTAAAGATGATCACAGGAGAAGGGGCGATCGGTTGTACGTGGTATTAAAAAGCTAGCTCAAAACTCTAACCTAAAAATGATCTCAGGAGAACGGGCGTTCGGTGGTACGTGGTATTGAAAAAAGCTAGCTCAAAACTGTAACCTAAAGATGATCACAGAAAAACGGGCGATCAATGATACGTGGCAATAAAAAAACTAGCACGGAACCCCAACTTAAGTTGATCAGAATACAACGGGTCCATTCCGTGTGAAAACCTCGGCACTCTCTGCATCCTCCGCACACGTTCTTCGTACACCGTGACAAGTGTATTGATATGCGCCACTATTTTAATACAAAATGGAACGCAAGAATACCACAATTGTATAGAACACAAGAAGACGAAACTATCACTTTGACGACGACGCTAGCACTTTGCCGCTCGATCTGCAACTGACCAAGGGGGTGCGTGTTGTGCAACAGGATGCGTGTTGCATTCTGGGTGCGGTGTTTCATGGAAAAGGCGGAGGCATGGGTAAACGGAATACGGAAAACCTGTAGTAAAACCTAAAGTACGGACTGCAGCGACACTCTTGTTGGTGAGCGAAAGATTGGAGTACCAATACTGCACCGTAGGCAGTTCTGCTGTGTAACTGGGAGATTCTAAATTACCTGATGCAATTGAATCTTAGGCGCTAAACTGTTGCCATTTTCATGCGTTGCTCTAGGCTTCTGTGATTCTGATTAACGTCTCTTGCTTGTCTGTCTTCTGAAATTATTCCATCAATCCTAGCTCTCAGTTCACAATATGTTTCTGTGACTGCTTCCCTATTTAGCTCATGCTGTTGCGTTTTATCACCATTATATTGCAGCTAATCCTGTACAGCGCTGTATTCTTCCCACATCTTTTCTAACAACCGTAGCCTAACATTTACATCATGCATGTCTACAGTTTCTGGCAAACTGTCGACGTATTTCTTACGGTGCGTCATTCTTGCCTTCACTGCAGCTCGTTTTCTGAGTAATGCTTTGCGTGTTTGGGAATCCATGGTGCTAAGGATTGGTAAGGAAAGAGCCAACTTACCGATTTATGTGCTGCTATGATCCAAGGTTCCGTCTACGTACGCTGGCAACTATGATGCTTGGAAGCCGTCGTCCGCTCTGCTCACGCTGCGGCTTGTTGCTATGCTGTGTCGCGATCTTCTTGCTTGAAGTTGTTTGCTTGCGATTCTTTATTGAATCGACGCTAACCCACAATCCGGCCCGGAGGACCATGTATAAAGGTGCTCAAAGTGGACTTATTTGGTTCAAATCTCTGGATTTTTGGTACAAATGGACACTATAAGCATACACAGCACTTCCAGCTGCATCGTTGCTCACTGCTCCTTGGTAACTGCTGCTGCTAAATGCTTTTGCTGTTACATTCAACAACCCACACAGTGCTCGAGCGATAAGCACTGGGCGCCGACTAATCAAAACAAAAAGAAAGAGAAGGAAAATACCTTCCTCTGCACACTGCTATGGAAGATGAAAGCTTAAACACACATGTCCATATCACTGAAGTTGTTCGTTTTTAATATCGTCTAAAGGAGAACTAGTAACATTCATTTTTTTGTTTAATAATTTTATTCCTAATTTTGTCCTTCCTGAAAATTCGAGATGAGCGTCGCCAGTAGTCCATTTTTGTTGAATTTAGTTTTGCTATGGTTTTTGCTTTTAACCTTCAAAAGGCCACCTGGGTTCAAATATGACCCCAGCCTTCGTTTTTTCGATAACTTTTTGTGTACCTTACAATGACACCAACCTTCGTGACTTTGTCACGACAGGTGTCCTCTAGGTCGGCATAGTGTTTTTGTGCTGTTGGTGATAACCGTTTTTCTAAAATTTCGATTTTCGCTGTCTGGGTTCAGATTAGACCCCAGTTGGCCTTGCGCGTTTTGTTTTTCTGTATTTAGTTTTGGGCATTTTTGTGGTGATAATGTGATATAAAATAGTACTACAATATCTTTTGTAGGTATTCTGAATAAAAATGGCCTCCCATGAACAATTTCTAGACGATTACAAGATAAGTCCTCTAGTTTGTGACAGTGATGATAGTATGACAGACACAGTGATGATGATTCGACTAATTGGTTCAGAAGATGAAGAAGATGCTGTAGAGGAAGTTCTTGATGATGATATTGTCTCTATGTACGATGTTGTTGACGCTGGTGACCATGGAAAGCCAGAAAACGCAGATGATGAGCATTCAGAAACAGGAGAAAGCACCAACGAGAAGACGAATGTTTTTCAAGGGAATGACTTTACTGGATCAGGACACCTCCCAAAGTTGTTCAAGCTCGCAGAGAGAACATAATAGTGCGTCTTCCCGGGTGTGTGGATGAAACCAAAAATGCAAATACCCCACATGATGCTTCTTCACTTTTTATTTCTGATTATATTTTGAACATTATACTTACACACATCATTCAAAAATTTTCATGATTATCTCTTCAGCTTCACTGGTAAGGTTCAGAAATGGATGCGGAGAACATCAATGGAAGAACTTCGTACTGTCATTGGCTTGTTGATTTATGGAGGAGTTTTTGACTCTTCACACGAAGACAAAAAGTCACGGTACAAAATGTATGGGACAGGAATATTAGTTTTCCTTGCAGTAGACATGCTGGATCAAATGTGTGCAAGGTAAACAGTACAACGAGCAACTCGTAGATGGAAAATGGCAATGTTTTCTGGCATGATCAACATTGCTGCAGTAAATGCATTGGTCATATATGCAAACAGCATGCGCAAAGATCAGTCCGAGAAGAAGATAGAAGGAAATACCTTTTGCTCAGAATTGCACATGAGCTGTTCACACAATTTGTAATACAATTATACAAACTTTCTACACTACCTAGGAACATCAAAACAGCAATAGTCATGTGCGGATTTGTCTCTGATTCTGAAGAAAACACCGTGCATGACCCTGAAGACTACGAGGCGATATAAAGAAAGCGAAAGCGCTGTCATGTATGCAGCAGTAGTAGAGATGTGAAGGCACAATTTGTCTGAAAAGAATGTGGACATTACGTCTGCAAAGACTATATAAGTGTGATTTTACTTGTGACAGTTGCAAGAATAAGGATGAAACTCATGAATTTGATAAGTTGTGTTGTTTTTCCAACTCTTCTTCTTCTTCAAACCATTTTGTCATATTTACATCCTTGAATACAGAAATGAATATTGAACATAACCGGAATTCATATAACGTATAGGGTAAATGACAATCATGTCATTGTTATATGACATTGTTACATGAGTTTGTCATTTCATTGATGTCAAACTGTTGTTTTTTGTCAGTAGACTTGTATTTTAATTTTACAATAAAAGGACTAAAAACTAGCATTAGTTATAACCATTTTCATGGTGGGGTCACATTTGACCCCAGGTGGCTTTCTACGTCCTAATACCTAGGGTGGCCTTTTGAGGGTTAAACACCATGTTTCTGCTGCATATGTAATTGTACTTTTAAATATTGCATGATAAATATGAGTCTTTGTTTTGGAGTCACATCGCGGTCCCATAAAATATTGTTTAACTTTGTTACAGCTGCTCGTCCTCTATTAATTCCATCATTAATTTCTGGCTCGTAATTTTCATCTTTGGTTATTCTTACCCCCAGATAAGTATATTCATTTACATGACATTTTATCCCCTTCCCATCTTCTAGTTGTAAGTCTCTTAATGTGTCTCCTATGGACGTATATTTCTGTTTCTTTACATTTAATTTTAAACCCCACAATTCATACTCATCTATTAATTTCCTTGTAAATAAATTAATTGAAGGAATATATTGTGTCAGCTGGACTATTAGAATGCGGGCAGATACACGAAGGAAAGTTTTCGAAATGGCATGCGGTGCGCAACTACACGGAAAGTTACGTTGTGAGCATAAGGTTTTAGGAAGATAGATAGAGATAAGCCTAAGGTATAGGCTAATTGTAATAATCGTAACCGAATCTATTTCCTTCAATGAATATAACAAATGTTTCTATTATCTTAATCATAGACCAAAAAACTCCGTCGTCGGCGAAAGTTGGTACCTTCCGAAAGTCGATTTTTCCTTCTGCAAGAGGAGGCACATGCTGCAGGATCAAGGAAGTTCTCCGAGGCGGATTTTTCGGTTAATTGTTAGTAACTGCAAATGTTGATACACGCTTCATAAAGAAAAAGTTCATTGGATGTTAAATACATTTCCTTCTTACATGTACTCATATTGCATTATAATCGAAAATTACATTTTCTTTCATACTCGTAGGCTGTTACAAATTGGGAGCCGGGTAGATTAAGTTTTCCTTGGATTCAGGCTCCCCGCATTTGCCGAAGTCCTGAAGTTCCATATGAGCTGAAAATTAAAAACAAAAAAATCTTCAGTCTTATGCATCGTAATTTTAGGTGTCGTACAGAAACAAGATCTTTGTGTTTAATGTGCAATGATATCGTTTCCAGAACAAAAAGTATTGTTAACAATGAAGGAATAATTTAATTAACGTATATTAATATAATTATTATGTAAAGAAGTAATTTCTTATTACGAATAACGTACAGGTCTTCAGGTCCAAAAACAAGTTAAGAATTTATTATATTTGATTTTAAATTGTCGTCTCTTTGTAACCAGGCCATCGGATCTGTGGGTCTGTGATTTTTAAACTTAAGGAAGCCCACTCTTCTATTCTTATGCAAACGTTTGGCTAATATAGATTTTTTCTGCCACAAAGCTGTCAGCCATACTGGCAAAATCCCACGCTACCTCCACGTTGTCACCATTCTCACACAGGGAGCGGCGGTTATTTTTTTTTAAATGTACCTTAATGCATTTTAACTGACCGCCTCTGTGGTCTAGTGGTCAGAGTTTCTGGCTACAGATACAGAGGTCCCGGGTTCGATTCCCGGCGC
>Ga0268261_10001340_pt1 | contig 16797 bp, 9 predicted proteins | sample TergutNc150P1_FD_190353 | JGI IMG/M metagenome (GOLD analysis project Ga0268261, IMG submission 190353) | Nasutitermes corniger P1 segment gut microbial community from laboratory colony in Florida, USA - Nc150 P1 (SPAdes) (version 2) | ecosystem: Host-associated > Arthropoda: Insects > Digestive...
TGTCATTAAGACTTGTTATCATTGCTCCCAGATATTTGAAAGATTCTACTTTTTCATATTTCTTTCCCATCAACTCAATTTCCTTTACTTTATTTCCAACCTGTCTATTTAACATATATTTTGTTTTGGTGTCATTCTTCTGAAGACGTATTTGCTGGGTTACTGCCGCAATTTCTTCTAATGTTTTCTTTATGTATCCTTCTGATCTCACCAGAATCTCTACATCATCCGCATATGCAAGCCATTGTCTTGTTTTGTTGTATATTGTTTCGCCTGAGTTGATTCTAACATTTCTTATTATCTTATCCATACATTGATTAAATAGAAGTGTGGATAACGAACCTCTTTGTCTCAATCCGATCATTGTTTCAAAACTAGGTGATAGCTTTCCTTGGATCTTCACTTTCCTATTCGTATTTGCTAAGGTCAATTTGACCAGACTTACTAACTTCACTGATACTCCAAACTCTTTCATTATTTTCGCCAATTCGGCTCTATTTATGGTGTCGTATGCTTGTTTATAATCAATATACAGTTGATGTATATCTACCTTATATTCACATGTTATCTCCAGAATAATCCTCAGACAAAAAAATCTGGTCTGTAGTAGATCTACATTTCTTAAAACCGCACTGATAGTCCCTAATATTTCTTCAACATATGTACCTGGTCAATAAAGTTGTGAAGATCTTATATGTTACATTCAGGAGTGATATTCCACGATAGTTACGGCACTCTAGCTTGTCACCTTGTTTATATATCGGGCATATTATGGCTCTGCCCCACTCTTGGGGCATCTGTTCTATATCCTATATTGTTGTAATTAGTTGATGGATTATATTCTATAGTTTCCTGCCTCAATATTTAATTAATTCGGAGGTAATTGGATCTTCCCCAGATGCTCTATTATTCTTCAAGTTCCTTACGACTTCTAAGGTAACTTGTAGAGTAGGTGCCATTATATTACTTTCTGGACTGAAGTAAATGGATTCTTCTGCTATTATCATATTAGAATTGGGATTCAGTAGTTCCTTAAAGTATGTTGCCCACAGTTCCAATATATCTTTCTCCTCTCCTACAATTTCTCCCTGTTTATTTTTAAAAATTGTGGTTCTTAGTTGGGAGCCTGTCCTTGTCTTGCGGATACCATCATAAAATAGTTTTAATTTATTTCTTTTTTACATCTCTTGTATTTCTTCCAGTTTTCTTTCTTCATATTCTTTTTTCATCTTCTTCCTACATACTTTCCTTGCTTTCCTACGAGCCTCTTCATAGGCTTCAATGTTGTTTCGTGTTTTCCTTCGCAATATTTTTAAACGCGCATTATTCTGTTCTTCAAGCATTTCCTTACTTTCTTCATCATACCAGCCATTCCTTACAATTCTTGGCTTCTGTCCTAAAATAAATAAACCTGAAATTTCTTCCCATAAGTTACCGCAAGATATGCAGCGTCATACAGCACCTTCGAAATAAGAAGGGTAATGAAGAACGCCTCTTAAAGCCGGTAAGTTGTTTTAGTCTGAAAAGTCCAATTTTTAATAAACGAAACAGTTGTATTTAGGTAAGTGTGATGTTATTAGATTGTTTTACATATGACTGCCTGGATCACATATTAATACATTATTGCCTGTGTAATGTCGCGAAACATTTTGTGTCTTTAGAGAAGATCGCTGAGTCCGAAATTCTGGCCAGCTATATCGTACAGTGATTGAGCAAATCTGCAGGCAAGAAGTTACGCACAAAGTGGAATTAGGTACAAAACGGCACAAAAAGAGAAAGAATAATATGGTTTTAAAGTGCCAAAAATATGATCAAAAACTTCCTAGGAGTGTCGAAAAATATAGGAGACCAACTTGATAAGATCTTATGAGATGCTTTAGGGTCAGAAAGTTACTGGTTTCGGAATACTGTTTACATCCTCAGTATCTGAGAGTAAGCCCAGCTTCCCAGACGGTTGGTACATTCAATGAACTGCCGCAAATTTCAGAGGGACTTAATACATTAAGTGTGAAATGTTTCAGGCGGAGAGTGTGAGAGACGCGGCATTCAGTTGCGACTGGGTGGGAACTCCTATCCCATTTCAGCGATGTCTAATGTTCATCATTGCTACAGCAAACAAGGAGTTTCAACTGACAGCGGGAAAGTTTGTTCCGGTGTCAAATGTGACCACATTGAATGTATGTACCTAACAATATAAGCAGGAAAGAAAATTAGTCACGATTAACCAGATTTCATATAATATTACCTGTAACATAAATCACATTACATCAACGATACAGTATAACAGCAGACATCAGCCACTGTAAGGCGCTGAACGGCGACACAGAAATTAAATTCCTTTTTCCCGCAGCTTACAGGTCACTACGGTTCAGATGTTTTTTAACTTAGTAACAGACTCCAAAAACGTTGCCTACATTCTAGCAGCACCTTTTCTGTGTAATTTAAGTAACTTAGCACTGCACAGCAGTTGAACTGCTGAGAGCCCAGTTTATGTTCAGGTAAATTTTCGAATGCGAACAGGGCGGAAGGGGGATGGAAACTACTGGTTACTTCATCATAAATGAATTAAAATATTCTAACCATACTTACTGCATTGCGATTAGATAGGATGTATTCATTATTAACAAAAACTCAACCTCACACTTCCTACCGATGGATCCTTCACTGTCGTACTCTACTCTCAGGCAGATCACTCGAGCAAACTTTATACATCGTCTGACTACTTTTGCAAATATGACCATAAAATTTTGTCTAAAAATGGCGTGTGACATACGAACAGCCAGTTGGATAATTAATTATAATGAATTTTCCAGGATCCCTCAGTTGTTAATAAACATTCCATCTTTAAGCCTATGTAGCCCTATCTTCACGAAGATGACTCATTGTAATTAGCACCAGAAATTTAAGATTTTATATAACAACGTCAGCTGAATTTCCATTTTCACAATACAGTCTTTCCGTATTAGAATTATTTGTAATACACGTAGCGTGAAGGACAAACATGATGGTTGCGTCAAAAACACAGCATTGGTCGAATTAATCCACAGATTTTATATGCTGTAAATCACGACCTTGTTTTAAGATTTACGTACTATGGAATGCTCAGTGCAGCAAATGTCGAGTGGACATAAATTATGTTAAAAGAAATCAAGGACACAAACGACTATGTTGATCTGCTGTTTTATTGAGAATCCTGCATTTCAAAAGTTGCGGTTGGAATGGCAGTTTGGTGACTTAGATGCGTGATTTCCCTCACAGACTACGGAAGAAAGTCTGCAGTTTGCGTTCAGGCTTGAACGTTGCATGTAAACATGGCAGCAGCATCACATAATTCATTAAACCAAACGGAAAAATATTACCTTTTAAAAGTTCAATAACAACAAAAGTATTCGATCTAAAAGAATTATTTCATTTACACAGTGCGAGCCATAAGTTGTGCGACTGATTTTTTTAATGACAGAACTTTGTAGCGAACTATTGGCCACCACACTAAGTATTATCAACAAACATCCGTTCACACACCGATTTTCCTTTTTTTATCTTCAACAGTGTAAGAGTCATAACTTATCTTGCAAAGTCAGTTTCTTTTATACGTCATGGATGGCGGAAATGAACAGATAGTTGCCATATAATTTTGTTTCAAAGCCGGTCTATCTGCGACAGAAACACTAGAATTAGAGCAAACGGCTTAAACGAATGAGGCTCTGGAAAGTTCAAACGTTTTTAGATGGCATTCTCGATTTCGAGAAGGAAAGGAGCTGGTATATGACGAGAGATTTGGCTGTCCAAAATCGACTCGAACTGAGGCAAACTTTGTTGCTGTTGCTGATTTGGTCAAAAATGACCGTCGAATTGCATTAAGAATGAGAGCAAAATGTTTGAACATCCACAAGACTGTAAATCTTCTGATTCTGAAAGAGAATTAGGGAAGGAGGAAGTTGTGTGCACATTTTGTTCCTCACTCCTTGACACCTGAGCAAAGGGAAAATCGAGTGACATCTTCCCAAGACATTATCGCGAAGGCCGATGCAGACAAATTTTTATAAAATCATTACGGGAGAGGAGACCTGGTGATTCGCCTTTGAACCGAAACAAAGCGACATATTTTCGAATAAGTTAGTGAGACATTTCCTCGACCGAAGGAATTCCAAAGGTCCCACATCAAGAATAGATTTATAATTTTTTCGGCTCTCAAGGCATAGTGCAAAAGAAATCGTACCATAAGGCAAAACAGTAAAAGCAGATTTTTATGAAGGAGTAATGGATCGCCTTCTGAAATGCATTCAACGGGTTGGTCCAACTGGGTTCTGCTCTCGAGATTTATTTCTTGTTGCGCGCGTACAAAAAGCTGCAAGTGTTTGCTAAATTTGACCCACAAAATAGTTACAAACCTTTATCAACCCCCGTACTTTCCGGACTTATCTCCGCCAGACTATTTCTGTTCCCCAAGTTGAAAAATAAGTTAAAAGCACCCCATTTTGCGGATGTTGTTGAAATACAAGAAGCCGTAACGGATGAATTAAAGAAGGTTCAAAAGAGGACATTTTGGCAGCTTTTAAGAAGCTGTTCGACGGCGTAAAAGCCTGTATATACGCCAATAAACTTATTTTTAAAAAGAAAATGTATCGGTTTTCATCTTCGATTTTTAAAAAACGCAGTCCAAAAATTTTGGACCGCATCGTTTATGAACAACGATATATAAGGCAAGATAGTTCGGCTAATTCCAGCCCATCCTACGACTCTAAGTAATTAAAAAGTACGTGTAATGGACAACATGTACGAGGCGCGGGCAGATATAAATTATAATTTGTTCGTAGTTCAAAAATGCAGCGAGTTCCGTTGAAAGTAGTAATATGTGGAAGGTTGAAGCCCTGTTCCAAGGTAATTCACCGACCTGGTGTTTGCTACTGCGTAGTTTTGTCAGTTGTGAGGAAGATGAGCGAAGCGAAGGTACACGTTAGCGTGGAACAGCGCATTATAATCAAATTCCTGACTAAAGAAGGTTGTAAACCGTCGGAAATCTGTTCAAGATTAAAGAGGCAGTATGGTGAGAAGACACTGTCAAATGTTAGTGCCTATAAGTGGAGTAGTGCCTTTAAAAAGGAAGGGAAACAGTAGAGAATTAACCTCATGAGCGCCGGCCGAGGACTTCAATAACAGGCGAGAACAGCGACCGCGTCTATGCACACAACCGGGAGAACAGGCGAATAACTGTCCGCGAGTTTTCTGGAATGCTGAACATCAGTGATGGTAGTATGAAAGCAATAATCAAACAACACCTTCAGTAATCGAAAGGAACATTACGAACCAGAGAAAAAGAGCACAAATATCGGTGTCATTTCTCCAGGATAACGCCCGTCCACACATGGCTCCTCGCATTACGGATACCATTCAGAAACTGTAATGGAACGTTCTACCACATCCTCTATATAGTCCGGACCTTGCTCCCACAGACTATCACCTTTTCGGCCCCCTAAAGGAGCATCTGGGCGGAAAAAGGTTTCGCAATTATGAGAAGGTGATACAGGATGTTCAAGAGTGGTTACACTGGCAACCAAAAGACTTCGTCCCGAACGGCGTTTGCAAACTTCCAGACCGCTGGCGCAATTGTATCGTAAACCAAGGATATTATGTTGAAAAGTAACAGTTTCAGTTTCGGAGAGTAAATTAAAGTTTTTGTTCTATTTACAAATTGTAATTCATATTTGCCTAACCCTCGTAAAAAAATAACATTACCAAGAAAAATCAACATTGAAATCAACTTCATATATAAAGCAGTAATATATCTAAGTAGGTGGTTTATTGTAGCCTTGTGTCTCTTTGGTAATTTTGAGGTTAAAATGTGTTGAAATGAATATTCACCTATTTTTAGACACAACGTAGTCATTAAGTTGTGCGTGGATGATTATGATTCGTAAGACCATATTACTCGCAGTTAAAGTAGTGTAGTGTTTGCGTAAGTGGCTTCGTTGTTCTTTACACTGAATATTAGTATTTAGGACGGTATCCAAACTGTAATATAAATATTGATGTGTGATGGAACATATATCGAATAAGAAGTAATATTTGTTATAAGATTTATTTTGTTAAACAAATGAGACTGCCTTGTAGAAGATTTTCACCTTTACGTACAGCATTTTCACATTTACTTTCACTGTTATATTTTCTTTCCGAATGGAAGCTGGTTTTATATTTTTCGCTTTGGATGATCCGATTGGATGAAATGATGAAAGTGTAAAGTGTAAAAGTCAGATCACAAGACGAAGGATGAAAAATAATGGCCGCGACAAAGTTTGTTTCAATTCCGACAAACCACTGAAAATAAAAACTTTAACAGTCATGTCACTGTATGTTTCACAGCAGTAAAAAAGGAGTGCTTCTGCTTGCTGTTAGGGTTCCTTTTTAACTTCTGTCTGAAAACAAAGTCCTATGCTTTCTAATGTAACAACAAAAACACACAATTCATAACATATATAACGAAATATCGAGTGGGCTTTTGATACTTGAATTCTGAACATAATAAAAGCTAGTGAAAATATACTACAGAAAATTTTGCAAGAGAATAAATTTCCCTAACTCACCACAGAGAAAGAAAAATTGAAAATAAAAACATTTCTTATTAGGAATTATGCCGAGCTAATAAAATCAAAAGAATGTGTTGCAAATACAGACGAAATTTAGGGTCTATGTCCTGATTTTTGTTTGTTTTTTAAACTAGAATTTTCATTACTGCGTGGGGTTTGTATTTCACGACCCTCAGAGACAACAAGTGTAAACAGATAGATAAATTTAATTTTTCAATAGAAGGACATGCACATTATGTGTATATGTGTGTCTGCAAAATAAATTATTATTGTGCTTGTAGGGGTTACGTACCTAACAACTGTTTTGAAATAAATCATTGTTTTATGACCAGAAGATTGTTTACTTTAAAATAAATACATGTAATTTTGTATTGTAAACACAGTATCTTTTCAAATCATTATCACTGTAAAGTTACACATCTGAATGAGCATTACAAAAATCACTGCGTAATTCAATATTCCGTTTATTGCAAAATCAACTTACGGACATTTGTCCCTTATCCACAGTGGCTAATAAACATAATACCGTAAATCGTCTGACAGTAATAAAATTTATAACCACTTATTCAGGGCACCAAATGTGATCATGTTTCCAATTAATGACGCCATTTCAGATTGGGACATCCAAACGAGTTTCACAATCTCCCATTAACATTATTCTTTCCTCCATATTCACTAGAACCTCAACACATAACACAGTAATTTAATACAGTTTATTATTTATTAATTTTATGATTATATAATTAACATTAATAATAAATACTGCAAAGAAAACCCACAATAAATTAAATATATAAAACTCTATTTATTGATGTGCTGAAGTCTATATTATTCTCCAAACAAATCATTTATACCTTTCATCATTGCAGATCAACCTGTTAGAAAAAGTGTGGCTCAATAGAGCAAATGAAAATTAATCTCATGGTCGCCAAATAATCCAAATGCACAGAATTTAGAAAACTGCAAAAAATATATAAAGGAAATGAAATAAATATTTTCTGGGAGCTGTGGACTTGAGCCACCAAAGTGAATAGGTCAAATTCTGAAAAAAGAAGTAACAGAAGATAAGGTAATGGAGTATACGAATTGTGGGCAGAAAGTGTCTTTTAATCATGAGTTTCATTATGTGGGTACGGCCAATCATAAGTTAATGAAGTTATCGGAAAATGCAAAAATCCAGAGAATAAATTTGATTAATTTTTCAAAAAGAAATTACCAGCAACCACAAAAGTATAAGTGATCTCTAAACTCAAACACACAGGAAGACATTTCTTATTTCAGTATTCTGTTTTCTTAAGAAGTATTCTAATTTTTTAGCAACACATTAACATTTTCTTCAGACATTCTTCTGTGGTTGCTGAACATGAGTGTATCTTCATGTTCCCATTCGGGTTTAATCGTCTAGTGTGTAGATTCCTGGTTTCACCCAACAACGACGCTTGCTTATTTTGCTCCTTATTCATAAATATGTTTAACTTCATTGATTAAACAGTCACAAGCAACAAAAACACCTAAACCCACGAGTTAAGCTGGTGCCATTTCCAAATTAAATATCTTGTTCAAAGTTGATAAATATTATAAACGGAATTTGTTTCATCCATTCAATTCATTCTGGATTATTCTTCCGTAAATATGATTCAGGATGATGAATGAAACTCTACTTTAACTTTTACATAACTGATTGTTATTGAAAGCCCGTTTATAGAAGAAACCCCTTCTATAATTTTCATATGGCCTCTTTTCTTCCCCACACATATACAAGTTCAATAACATCTTCAATTCTAAAAAACAGATGAAGCAATCCCTGTACATTACGTATAAAAGTACTTAAAGTTTCATTTCAACACATATCAACCGCGAAATTGTCAGACAAAAGGCGTCGTACTATTTAAATATTACTCTTCTTATACAGTTAAGTGAATTCTGTCTTTATTTTACCTAGAAACGTTATTTTATTATACTTACTGTACTTTCCCTTTTAATTATTTATAACCTGGCGATAGTGTACAGTTAGATTAAACATAGTGCGTTATAAACTGTATTAATAAAATATAGTTTTACTAGACTGCACACTGTTGTCATTATTGTGTATAACGAAAAACATAACTAAAATATATGAAAATGCCAACAATTAAAAATACATACACTTTAACACTTATTCTGCTAATGTGGAGATATAGTGAGCTCCTAATAATGCCAGCAAATGGCAGATGGGATTTAATTCGGCATTTAAAGCGTTAAGAATAAAATCAAGTGACTGGCAGCTCCTTAGACCATACTGCATTTCCTTTCAACTAAGATGGCTAAAGAGGTAGAAACTTTTGTTCTTTTTCGCGGAAGGCCACACTTCAGCGTCGGATAGACAGCAAATTCTGGGCCCTAACTTTCCATTCCTAGAAAATCAATCTTTCAAACAGATGTACGAATTATGTACATCATGCACATCTTTCACATAGACGCCATATAGGTTTACATATTCGCTACTTTTAAGCAAAAGGCCTTTTTCTGAGTCAATTTAACGAACAGTATTTTGTAACGTTTATAAAACTTGGCAGTTTACAGCTCATTTCAGAAATATGCATTGCCACAGCGTTAAATGAATGTGGTTTAATAATAATAATAATAATAATAATAATAATAATAATAATAATAATAGTAATAATAATCGATGTCAAATATTTTATTGTAACAAGGGATACAGGCGAAGATGGACAGTCGAAGTACTGATAGCCTTGTGGCTGATGGGGTTAGGTGGTCAAGGCCACAAGCTTTCTGCCATTCTCCCGGATAAAACCACAGTGTCTACTGTAGGGGAAGCTATGTGAGCCCCATGGCACGGAAAGAAAGTACGGAGAAGAGAAAAATGTCTTGTCCCTAACGGTATTCATACCCAAGACGTTCCCACTTGCACAATTGATTGGAAGAATAAAAGACGAATTCGGTAAGTAAGCGTGGAAAAAAGCGATCTGCATTAGGGCACTAAAACATCAGCGTGCAAAGAATGCACGAACAACGAAATACGTCAACCGGCCACTTGCGGAATTGTGAATCAATCTCGGGAATTCCGAAACACATAAAGGTAATACAAGCCCCTAATAGCACGACGTCTGTAGATGTTTGTTTAACAGTCGTTTCTTTCTCATAAACTGCATAAAAGAATAAATACCCAATTGCACTTTAAAATTACCAAAGCCTTATATGAAGAACAGTCAAGTTTATTTTAGCCATTAGTGCCAAATCCATTATTATGACATTAATACTGCCGAAGAAAGTCACGAATTTCATTTTCATAATCTACTCAGTGGGTTTCGATAAATGCTTTAAATATTGTGACGTGTATGTTTCTATTTAAAGTGGTGCATATAGCTCCGTCCAACATAACCCATGATGTAAAAGAATTACAATTCAACGTAACAAATTCTTCAAATTAATCTTGACGTAGAATTGGCTCGATCAGGAATCAAACGTTGCTAACTACATTCAATATCCAGTGTGATTGAATACAAAAACCCAGTTTAACGACATTAAAATTGCAATTACGCGGGTACACCACACACAAACACACGAGGGATACGACAGCACGATCAAGGCAGCTTTCCTTGTGCGCTTAATAAGTTTGCTATGTGTATTTTTCGACATTAGAAAACAAAATAAATGGATCTAAAAACTCTTAAAACAAACACCGACATTAGATTAATTCAACAATAAGCAGATTTTGTAGTAATAAAAATCTTTATTCTTTGCCAATCCATGCATAAGAAAACGGAAACGAATGCCAATAATATCAAATACAACCATTGCTTACAGAATATCCATAATTACAAAGAGTACTAACACCAGACACAATGTTAATAGTTTTTTGCGATTCACACATTACGACACATATTCCAGAACGTCAGTGAAAACTCAGGATTGTAGACGTTTTATTTAATTCCCACAAACCTCTTGATTTATTACATATATATAAATATATATATATATATATATATATATATATATATGCCTGTAGCTAAAGCTGTATTTCTGTTGCAGATAATGCAAGAATCGCTGTCTTTCTTCATGTTTCTGCTTCAAGTGAAAAACAAGAATGAAGAAACGAAACAGGTCCAATGACGAAAACAACAGAACACCATATCTTAACACACAACGACGCCTGTGGTCTTTCTGTCTTCTGCTGTTTTACAGTATTGCATCTGGTAGTGCAAGTTATATAGCACATTACACACAAACACACACACACACACACACACACACACAGGCTAACAGTACAATATTTCAGTCACATATAGTTGCTAGCGGAATATCAAAACAAAACTACAACTGCCTATGTCCTTACTGAAGCTCTCTTCTTGTATTCCATAAAAATATATATCATTGGTATATACATGAGATAAAATACCCTATTTAATCGTAACTCTACTCCAAATGTCAAACGTAGTTTGCGGGCAAAATGTATACGCGACACATGAGACGCCTGGTGTACCAGCGTAAATTTTTAGATGTATCTGTTTAAAGAAATGACACTAGTTCAAGGCTGTAGGTCTTATCAACTGTAAAACCGTACAAAATTCTGAACGAACTGTAACTGAATATAAGGGGAGTAACAAAGTTTCCGATAAATATGAGAAGAGAAATCGGTAAATATTCCTGTTTTCCGAAAAGAAATATATTGCGAATTATCTTAATTTGTTTAATAAATATTTAATTTCTACATAAATACCAGGCAGCCTGCCGAAAACATCAAAAGGCTTGATGATGCATTCGGTTTCATAAATGTTGAAAAATCACCTGAAAATCGTCATAAAATTCAAGCAGAGTGTAGATCTGCTGCAGTGAAATTTATTTTCCAGTCTGATTGTTTCAAGTACATGCATGTGCAGTTGGATTTTCAAAATAACATGTGTCTACAAACTACAAAATTTACTCATACTGTAATGTAGACAACATATACGTGCACAATGACAATAACAAAGTTATATCAACTGGTAATAAGTTGTGAAAATGTAGACTAACAGCATATCACAAACACGCAACAATGTTAGGTGCAAAACAGTACTGAACTAAAGAATCACCAAACGTAAGAATACCAAAAGCGATATAATTACAGCAAGCAGCCATGAAAAGGCCAAGCAAAGCAACTAACTACAACAGAAAATAAAAAGTCTTTCTTACTGGTACCTAAAAATATTTAGTTACTTGATGCCCAAAAAACAGCGGAAACTAATTATCTACAATTAAAAAATGTACAAAACAATTAAGATTTATAAATACAAAGTTTTTCATTGATTAAGTGATTAATTTATTTAATGACTTCAACATGGCTAGCAAACATTAGCTCAAAATTTCTGTTCCAAGGTACAAATCAGAAATAATTAGGCCAATTTATTTAGAATTTTTCCAGCTAGAAGTTGAAATATTCCAGCCCATGATCCATGTATTTAAATAATAAAGAATAAAATTTGTTTGAACACGTAATGTCTAGTATATACAGTATGTACAGACAAATTCCGAGTAGAAGCCTACAGAACTAATGGTACATCAACTAGCACGATGACAAAACCTGGACCCCAAGTATAATTGCCAGTGAGCCGAGTGACCATAACATTGTGACATGGGGCGTGGTGGAGAGGAGTGGTTGCGAGGTAACATTCAACATTTCCTAGATATAAGCTCTAGAGTTAGGGAAGTGGTCATTATCCCACTTCAAGGGAAATATATCTTGCAACCAGCAAACGGGAGGAATGATAGTTAATGAGAATATTTAGGATACGCTGTGAAACGTACAGATACAGATACGGCTGTGAGTATTTCAACTATCGTTGTGTGTACGTGTTGTAATGTAACTCAGTATTCTGCGTTCGGATCAAATTAATGATTCTATTGGGCATGTGTCCTGCTAAGATAAATCTGAGAAAACATAAAATAGTATATGATGTAGACCCTACATCCAATCACTGCAGAAGGAAGCTAAATCGATACATTCGATGTTTTATGATGCCTACTGCTGCTTACCCAAACGGACAACAGGATCATATTCACATTCAGTCCTGTTCGTGCATTCTAACACAGACCAACACATTACATCTCAAAACAAGCTTAAATTCTAAATTGAATTACAGTACATTACGTTAGGAACTGTAAGCCATCAAATACCATGGGCTGACAGCCAAAGGCACTTAGTAAATTTAAAACTATCCGTGTTCCGTACAGTAATGTATTTAACCATATTTATTCCAACAAACGCACACAATAAGAAGACAGTAGTTCCATAAATATATGATATTTCACGATTTGGCATAAATTGGCCATTATTAGTGACGTGGTTAACAAAGACAAGATTAGTGGCTAATTACGTTACAGATGTGCAGTTATATTTGTGCTATTTTTGGAGTAAGTGTTGTGAACAATTAGCAAATTTATATTGGGTAAATAGAAAGTGAAAGTATTGGGTTGTGAAAGCAATGTACGTTACAAAAAGCCACAAGGAACACAGGGGAATAATGCATGTCCTCATCCTCCCTGATTCATGGACCTTATTTACAACGCAGTCGTTAAATAGTAATCCTTACTTGACAGAAGGAACTGCCTGACAGTTCCACAGAATGAGGAACTACTCTTGTGTATAACTTCATCTCAGCCTTGAATATTGATCTCTATAATCATTAAACGTACTCCACAAACAAAAGAAACGCCCGTGGCCATATATCGCGCTGTGCATATAAAACTCATATTCATACACATGCACAAACACACACAAACACATATATGAATCCAGTTAATAAAAGCAATAAATTATGAAGTTTAACATTTTTTCACCAGTTCTGTATTACTTCCGATCTCTCTCATGTACAAATATTTTTCTGTCTACGCCCTTTTCACCAGATACCCTAACATGACCATCTCCTTCAATTTTTAATGTGAATTAAAGACGTTTATACCTATAGCACACCAGGTAAGGATTTGGCGTTTGTAACGTAATCTTAAAACTCTAAAATAAATGTACTGAGGACAGAATATTTTATTCAAACCGAGGTGGTGGATACGATTCCAAAAAGTTTCAAATTAAGTACCACACTAAGAAAGAAAAATATCTTTGCACTTCAACCAAACTGGATGGTCGGACTGCTAAATATACATGCTTTGCTTCGTTGAACTATACATCTAGTTTTGTATACTAGGTATTTATTTAGGTATTATTTATATATTCTTAAAATTTCATAAAATTCAAATTGTACATTTCAGGCATTCAATATTTCAAAACGTTTGAAATCTGAAAACTGAAAGAGATTTGTAAAATATATTCCACGTTTATTCTTGTAATTAGCCCTTAACACGATTAATCAATCTCTCTCGATCGCCCGTCGTTCCAAATCGTAAGCCTGCGGCCGCTCAGATGTTGGGATTACGGGTTTGAATCCTATGGGACCAAGGACGTCTGTCTCTTGAGAGTGATATACGTTGTTAAGAAGAGATCTTTGCGACGGGCTGACACCTTGTCTAAAAGAGTTCTACTGATTGTGGTGTATCAATGAGTGAGATTAGGTGCAACAGTATCTCTAAACATACAATGTGTACGTAAAAGTGTTCACAATAGAAAGAAAGAAGAAAGATAGAACGAATGAAAGGAAGAAAGAACGGAAGACAGATATCAATTCTGTTTTAACCGAAACACGTAGCCTTATTCTTCATAATTGTCATGACGTTTAGGCTGATTAGAACAATAATTTCCATCATCATTTAAGTTGCGTGTATTTTGAAGTCTAGTAGAGCTGTTTGCATGAAGCAGCACTATGAAATTTTCGCCCCTACCTTGTATTTGGTACACGAAGGAAATACATGACCTAGACTACTGCTAAGAATAAACACAGTTACATGTTACAGTAAACAAGCGTTCTGAAAGAGAATGCAACTGTTCAACATCAGAACAGTATGGTGCACTCTGGCTGTCCAGCCTTTCAGCCCACCAGCAAGAGGCAGTACCAACATAATAGAGACTTGTGTTATGCAGCTGACCCACAGTTCTTATGACGTTAACACAAACGTCCACCATACCCTCCCAGCCGGTACTCGAAATATAAGAACATAGACACATACTGGTTCAGGCGTAGCGGCCGAAGGGATTACAGTCCACTGCCCACAATGTGAAACAGTCTGGAAGGTTTGGCAGGAAATTCCAGTTCCACGCGAATATTTACATGTGAAATTTGCGGAAAGGAAGAAAACTAATATTATGTAAATTAAGGTGGGGAAATTTAAATTGACACTAAACGCTGGGAATTGGCTCTGGTACCCAAGTTACGGAAGGGAATTCGAACGAGTTAACATTCAGCGGATGATAAAAGAGCTCAGCAACGAGACTATTACGGCTGTATAGTACTGTCTATTTACAATGGAATAAAAAAAAGAGAAACTGGAGGGTAAAATACCCAAATACACCTTCGAAATTCGTCTAGTGCCTCTTTGTGAAGGTCTGCATATTTCAGAACCACTCGACATTTCTTTCCCAGACTGTAATAAGGAGCAAGAGAATACACATAAAGAAACACTACAGTCCTCTATTTCAAGAAATCCGGAATCCTTCCTGAAAGTAACCTTTCCTCAGACACAAAAAATCACTCAGAAAAAATTTCTTACCTCATCAAACACCTACATTTGACGAATAAAACAGCAGAACCGTTTATTCCAGTCTACAATAGCGGAATCTTCTGTACGACATGTGAAAGTGACAGCATTTCGCTCACGGCAAAACGATTTTGACCAGATTTTCTTAACACAAGGTGAAACCAGTGTTTGGAGAACGTCGCGGTTCTAATGGTAGCAATGAACAACAGGTAGTTTCCGCAGGAATGATGACCATTCATACACTTATCCATGCATACTCTGAAAGCAGTGTTTTTATACATGAGAAGCATACTGCCTTCAATCCCTGTTGTCTACACATTCACAATAATAAACATATAAAGACATGATTGAAATTCTCAGCCATGTAAACTAGAAGATTTATCAGTGGCAAATTTGTGGTGATTTGAAGTTAATAGTCATTTTGATGGGGTTGCAAAAGGGGTTACATAAAATTCTGTTGCGTCCTATGCGAATGGGATATTCGTGCCATAATGTTCACGACAGCCATAAGAACTGGCCTTTACGTATATCACATATACTTGGAACAAAGAAGGTATATCGCCAGGCTCTCGTAGATCCGTGTAGAATTTGACTTCTACCGTCACAAAATAATTTGGTCAGATGAAAAATTTTGTGCAGTTACTAGACAGAAATTGCCCTCCTTTCTTATTCTTGTATGTGTTAAGGCGTTTGAATTCACTGTCCGTAGATACGTCAGCTATTCAGAGACCCTCAATTTAAGTATTACAATTCAAATAAACAAAGGCACACAATGTTACTAAAATCGAAGTAATATTAAAACACACAAGCCAGTACATGATTTCCATCTCAAAGAACCGTCATCAGAGGGCTGTACAACACACTTTTGTCACGAACTTTTGGTGTGGGAGGAGTGTAAGCATTGTATTCATTCACGCCCTCATGTAAACTGTACAACACACTTTTGTCACGAACTTAACCCTGTAAGTAGACGTTTCGCAATATCACTACAGCACGTTCTACAAACTTAACAATATGTCACCTTCGTACGCTAATTCTATGGCCACATACACAGTCCTGGTGTTGTGTCAACCTTTCATTACCAAACTGTAAGTAACGGAACGCCCTAGTTTCCAAAGAAGCTCTACAAATCCTTAAAATCGCCGATGTAAAAATGGCACACCTTGTCAGACAACTTTCAGAAATTTTTTATATTTGCGAGGTTTAGGCCACTGCATTCTTATAGCCGTGAAAAAACTGACTCTTTGACAGACTTGTGTCTGCTCTCTCAGATCAGACAGATATTTCATTCTCCTTGCATTTCCACATGATTTACTGTTATATAAAGTTTATATTTATATGTTGCAAAGTAATTGACCACAAAATTATAAATGTACAGGAGACCCCAGCATTAATGTTTCATAAAACTGGACCAACAAGTCAAGCAAATTTTGTTCATAAGCAATGTGGGTTGCAACTCAAAGCTAAGACTTATTTGTAGAAAGTTTTTTTCGTATTTATATTATATTATATTATATTATATTATATTATATTATATTATATTATATTATATTATATTATATTATATTATATTATATTATATTATATTATA
>Ga0268261_10001341_pt1 | contig 16786 bp, 5 predicted proteins | sample TergutNc150P1_FD_190353 | JGI IMG/M metagenome (GOLD analysis project Ga0268261, IMG submission 190353) | Nasutitermes corniger P1 segment gut microbial community from laboratory colony in Florida, USA - Nc150 P1 (SPAdes) (version 2) | ecosystem: Host-associated > Arthropoda: Insects > Digestive...
ATCCTTAAAGTTAAAGGTCAAAACGGACGGAACCTTAGGCGTAGGGAGGGCATGGTGGCGTCCTGACAAAATACCTTCTTCAAGTCGAAAGCCCAACAGCGACCCAAGGTAGCCCGTTACTACTCACGCTGCACAATACGATCACCAGTGATTCACGCTGAACAGAATGATCAGCAATTATACACGCTGCACATTATGATCACCAATGATATACCCTGATCAGTATGATCAATTATGCACGCTGAACATTATGACCACCAATGATGTTCGCTGTAAGTTTAATCACCAGTTATGCACGATGCACAATATGGACACCATTGATATAGGCTGCACAGTATAATCACCATTAAAGTACCGTGCAGACTACAATCGCCATTGATGTACGCTACATGTAACAAACACCAATATTGTCCGCCGAGCAGTATAATCGACATAAACGTACTGTGATCTGTGCAATAACCATTAATATACGCTGCATAGTACAGCCACCAATAGTTTACGCTGCACAGTATAATCACAAATAATGTACGCTGCACAGTATAAACACCATTATTGTAAGCTGCACAGTTTAATCACTATTAATGTAAGCTGCACATTATAATCTCAATTGTTGTACGCTGCAGAGAAAAATAACCATTGATGTACGCTGCAATTTATAATCACCATTCATGTACGCTGCAAAATATAATAACCATTGGATTATGCTGCACAGTATAATTAACATTGATGTACGCTACACCGTATAATCACCAATAGTGTGTATTGCACAGTATAATCACAATTCACGTACGCTGCACCGAATAATCACCATTGATGTACGCTGTACAGTATAATCACCAATAGTGTACATTGAACAGTATAATCACCATCCACGTACGCTGCAGTGTATAAGCACCATTGATGTACGGTGCACAGTATAATCAACATTGTTGTTCGCTACAGAGTATAATCACCATTGATGAAGGTTGCAAATTATAAGCACTTTTAATGTGAGCTGCAAAGTATAATCGCCATTGATGAACGTTGCACTGTATAATCTCCATTGATGTACGCTGCATAGTATAATCACCTTTGATTTACGATCAACAGTATAGTCGCCATTGATGTACGCTTCAAAGGATAATAATCATTGATGTACGCTGCAAAGTGTAATTACCATTGAAGTATGCTGCAAGTTATAATCGCCATTGACGTAAGCTGCACCGTATAAACACCAATGGTGTAGGTTACATAATAAAATCAACAATTTTTTACGCAGCACAATACAATCGCCATTGATGCACGCTACAAAATATTATCACCATTGATGTGCGCTAACCCGTATAATCACAATTTGAATAAGATGCACTGTATAATCACCATTAATGTACTCTGCACCGTATAATCACAATTTATGTACGCTGCACAGTACAATTGCAATTGTTGTACGCTGCACATTAAGTCGCTAATGATGCACGTTCCAAAGTGTAATCACAATTGATGTGCGCTACAGAGTATAATCACGTTTGATGTACTCTCCTCAGTATAATCACCATTGAAATGCGCTGCTAAATATAGTCACCATTGTGGTACGCAGCACAGTAAAATCACCATTAATGTAAGCTGCACAGTTTATCACAATTGACGTATTCTGCAAAGTACACTCACCAATGGTTTAAGTTGTAGAATAAAATCAGAATTGATTTTCGATGCATAGTATAATCGCCATTGATGTACGCTGTTCAGAATAATTACCATTGATATACGCTACAAAGTACAATCACCAATATTTTATGCTGTAGCGTATAATTGCCATTAATGTACGCTGCACAATATAACCACCAATATTGTACGCTAAACAGTACAATCACAAATAGTGTACGCTAAGGAATACAATTGCCATTATTTTAAGCTGCACAATATTACCACCATTATTGTACGCTGCCCAGTACAATCACCAATAGAATACGCTGCACAGTATAATCACCAATACTTTACGCTGCAAAGTTTAATCAACATAACATACGCTGCACAGTACAATTACCAATAGTGTACTCTGCACTGAATAATCACCATTAATGTAAGCTGTTCAGTATAATCACCATTAATGTATGCTGCACACTACTATCACCGATATTGTACGATGCACAGTATAATCACCACTGATTTACGGTACACAGCATAATCAGCATTGATTTACGCTGCAATATAAAACCACAATTGACGTATGCTGCAAAGTATAATAACCATTGACGTACGCTGCAAAGTATAATTAGCTTTGAAGTATGCAGCAGAGTATTATAATCATTAATGTAAAATAGAAATTATAAACGCCAATGTTGTACGTTGCGCAGTATAATCACCAATGTAGTACGCTGCACAATTCAATCGCCATTGATGCACGCTGCACAGTATAATCACCATTGATTTTCGCTAAACAGTATAATCACCATTGATATACGCTGCATAGTATAAACACCATTGAAGTATGCTGCAGAGTATAATCACCATTGATGTTCGTTACACCGCATTATGAACAATGGCTTACGTAGCAAAGTATAATCACCATTGATGTTCGCTGCTCAGTATAATCACCATTGATGTGTGCTGCACAGTATAATCACCATTGATATACGCAGCAGAGTATAATCTTCTTTGTTGCACGCTACAGAGTATAATCACCATTGATGTACGCTGCACAGTATAATGCCTAACACAGTGTTAAAAACATTCATGTACACTGCACAAGGCAAATAAAGTCACCGGTGATGTACGCAGCAAAGTATGATGGCCAAATATGCACGCTGCACAGTACGATAATCAATGATGTACGCTTCAAAGTATAATCACCATTAATGTACGCAGCGGAGTAAATTTACCATTGATTTACGCTACACAGTACAATCACCAATAGAGTACGGTTTAGAGTAAAATTACCATTGATGTACGCTACACAGTACAACCACGAATAGTGTATGCTGAAGAGTACAATCGCCATTAATGTAGGCTGCACAACATAACCAACAATTATATATGCTACGCTGTACATTCAACAATAGTGTACACTAAAGAGTATATTTGTCATTAATGTACGCTGCACAAAATAACCACCGTTATTTTACGCTGCCCAGTACAATCACCAATTGATTAAGCTGAACAGTATAATCCCCAGTAGTGTACGCTGCACATTATAATCAACATTAATGTACGCTGCACAGTACAATCACAAAGAGTGTACGCTGCACAGTATAATTACCAATAATGTACCCTGCACTGTATAATCACCATTAATGTACGCTGCACAGTACAATCACCATTAATGTACGATGCTCAGTATTATCACCATTCATGTAGGCTACACAATATAATCCCCATTGATTTACTCTGCAAAGTAAAACCACAATTGAAGTACGCAGCCCCGTATAATAACCATTGACATACTCTGCACAGTATAATCACCATTGGAGTACGCTACACAGTATAATCACCACTGATGTACGCTGCACAGTATTACCACCATTGAAGTACGCTGAAAAATATAATCACAATTGTAGTACGCTGCAAATTATAACAACCATAGATGTACCTTGCAGAGTATAATCTCTATTGATGTACTCTGCACAGTTTAAACACAACTGTCGTACGCTAAACAGTATAATAAACACTGATGTACTCTGCAAAATATAGCCAACATTAATATAAGCCTCACAGTAAAATCACTATTGCTTTACGCAGCACAAAGCAATCAGCACTGATGTGCGCTACAGTGTATAATAACAAATAATGTACGCTACATAGCCCGAATATTGTCACAACAGATTTACGCTGTATATTATGATCACCAATTATGCACGCCGAACAGTATGATCTCCTGTGATTTACAATGTACAGTATGATCACCAATTATGCACGCTGCACATTATGATTACAAAGTATGTACGCTGCACAGTATGATCAAATATGCACGCTGCACATTATGACCAATTATGCACGCTGCACAGTATAATCACTAATTATGCATGATGCAGTGTATGGTCACCATTGATTTACGCTGCACAATATAATCATCGATAAAATACGCTGCAAATTAGAATCACCATTCATGTACGCTACAAAGTACAATCACCAAGAGTGTACGTTGAACAGTACAATCACCGTTGTTGTACGCTACACAGTACAATCAAGAATATTTTAGGCTGAACAATATAATTGCCATTAACGTACGCTGCACAGTATAATCACCAATAGTGTACGCTGCACAGTATAGACAACAATATTGTACGCTGCACAATATAATTACCATTAAAGAAAAATGCACAGTACAATCACCAATAGTGAACTCTCCACAGTATAATCAACATTAATGTATGTTGAACACTATCGTCAACATTAATGTAGGCTGTACAGTACAGTCACCAATATTGTGCGCTGCACAGAAAATTCACCGTGGATGTACGCTGCACAGTATAATCACCATTAGGGTACATTTTACAGTATAATCTCTATTAATATATGTTACACAGTATAATTTCAATTTATGTGCGCTGCTCAGTATAATCACCATTGATGTACGCTGCACAGTATAATAGCCATTTTTGTACGTTGCAGAGTATAATCACCATTCATGCATACTGTGTATTTTAATAAACATTTAAGTATGCTGCACAGTAAAATCGCCAAGGATGTACGCTACAACATATTACAACAAATGGTGTACGTTGGACAATATATTCACCGTTGATTTACGATGCCCTGTATAATCACCATTGATGTACGCTGCACGGTATAATCTCCATTGATGTACCATGCGCTGTAAAATTTCAATTGATGCACTCTGCACAATATAAGTTCAATTGATGAACGCTGCACAGTAAAAACACCATTGATTTGCGCTGAATAGTATTATCACCATTGATATACGCTTTAGAGTATAAACACCATTCATGTACGGTGCACAGTATAATTACTAAAATTATACAATGCCATGCATAATCGCCTTCCATGAATTCTGCACAGTATAATGACCCTTTATGTACATTGCAACGTGTAATCAACATTGGTGTATGCTGCACATTATAATCAGCACATATGGATTCTACTCAGTATAATCACCATTGATGTAAGCTGTAGTGTATAATAACCATTGATGTACGCTATACAGTAAAGTGACATTGAAGTACGCTGCACAGTATAATCACCAATGATGTACGCTGCACAGTATAATCACCATTAATGTACGTTGCACAGTATAATCAGAATTGTAGTAGGCTGCATTGTGTAATCACCCACGATGAATGCTGCACAGTTTAATCACCATTGATTTACGCTACTACGTATAATGACCAATGCTCTTCGTTGCACAGTATAATTACCGTCGACGTACACTGCACAGTATTATCACCAATCATGTACTTTGCATAGTATAATCACAATTGTTCTACGCAACACAGTATAATCAACATTGATGTACGTTGCAAAATATACCCACTATTATTGCAAGCTGCAGAATCTAATAAACATTGATGTACGCTGCACAGTGTAATCACCATTGTTTACGCTTCTAAAGTATAATCACCTATTATGTTATCTGCATATTTTAACCACCATTAAAGTAAGCAGGTCAGTATAATCTTCATTGATATACGATGCAAACTATAATCACCATTGCTGTACGCTCAACAGTATAGTCACCATTGTACGCTGCACAGTATAATCACCATTGATGTACGCTGTGCAATATAATTAAAATTGAAGTAAGCTGCACATTATAATCACAATTGATGTACTCTAAACCGTAAAAACAAGGTGTACGTTGCACAGTAAAATTACCATTGATGCACACTGCGGAGTGTACAATCTACGTTGATGAACGCTACACAGTATAATCAACATTGACGTGCGTTAAACACCAATGGTGTACGTTGCACAGTATAATCACCATTGTTGTACGCAGCACAGTACATTCGCCATTGATGCACGCTACTCATTATAATCACCATTGATATGCGCTGCAAGATACATTCACCATAGTTGTACTCAGCGCAGCATAATCGCCATTGATGTACGCTGCACAGTACAATCGCTAATGTCGTACGCTGAACATTAAAATCGCCAATGATGCACGCTACACAGTATAATGACGATTGAAATACGCTGCAAAGTATTATCACCATTGATGTACGCTGCACAGTATAGTCACCATTAATGTACGCTGCACAGTATATCACCATTGGTGTACGCTGAAAATTATAATCACCATTCATTTACGATGCAGAGTATAATCACCATTGAAATATGCTGCACAGTATAATCGCCATTGATGTACGCTACACACTACCGTCACCAATATTGTACGCTGAGCAGTACAGTCAACTTTGTTGTACGCTGCACAGTACAATCACAAATATTGTACGCTGAACCGTTTAATCGCCATTATTTTACGCTGCACAGTACAATCCCCAATAGTTTATGCTGTACAGTATAATCACTAATATTGTACGCTGCACAGTATAACCGCAGTTAAAGTACGCTGCACAGTATAATGTCCATTGATGTACGCTGCACATTATAAGCACCATTTATGTACGCTGCACAATATAATTACCATTGTAGTATGCTGCAGAATATAATTACCATTAATTTACGCTGCCCAATATATTCTCCATTGAAGTTTGCTGCACAGTATCATGACCATTGATGTACGCTACACCGTATAATTACCAATGGTGTGCTTTGCACAGTATAATCACCATTGATGTACGCTGCACATTATAATCTCCAATGATGTACGCTGCACATTATAATCTCCAATGATGTACGCTGCACAGTATAATCGCCATTGATGTACGTTGCACAGTATAATTACCAATGGTGTAAGCTGCACAGTATAATCACCATTGTTGTACGCTGCACAGTATAATCACCACTGATATACGCAGCAGATTATGATCACCAGAGTTTTTTGGTACACTGTACATTCACCATTGATGTACGTTGCATAGTACAATCACCATTTTTGTTCGCTGCACAGTATAATTATTAAAATTATACGCTGCAAATTATAATAACCATTAATGATTAATGCACAGTATATTCACCATTGTTTTACGCTGCATATTAGAATGACCTTTGATGTATATTGCAAAGTATAATCTCCAATGATATACGCGACAAACTATTGATGAATTCTTCACAGAATAATCTCCACAGATATACGCTGCATAGTATAATCGCCATTGAATTACGGTACACTGTACAATCACCATTGATGTACGTTGCACAGTATAATCACCATTGTTGTTCGCTGCACATTATATCACCATTGATGTACGCTCCGAAGTCTAATCACCATTGGGGCACGCTGCCAATTATAATTACCATGGATTTACGCTGCAGCGTATAATCTTCATTGAAGTATGCTGCACAGTATGGTCAACAATTTTTTACGCTACACCCTATAATTACCACTGCTGTACGTTGCACAATATAACCACTAATGTTATAAGATGCCAGTTTCTTCACCATTGTTGTATGCAGCAAGAAACAAACCCCACTGATGAGCGTTTCACATTTTAATAAACATTGATGTACGCTGCACAGTAGGATCCCAAGTTATGCACGCTGCACGGTATGATCACCAATGATGTACGCTGGTATGTATGATCAAGTATTCAATCTGCACCGTATGATAACCAATAATGTACGCTGTGGAGTATGGTCACCATTGATGTGCCCTACACAGTTTAATCAGCATTGACGTACATTGCACCGTATATTTACCATTGAATTATGATGCAAAATACAATTACGAAAGATCTACGCTGAAAAGTATACCTCAATTGACGAATTCTGCACAGTACAATATCCCTTGACGTACGCTGCACAGTACAATGACCATTTATGTAAATTGAGCAGTATAATATCCATTCATGTACGCTACACAATATAATAACCATTGACGAATTCTTCACAGTATAATCACAATTTTTGTACGCTGCATAGTAAAATAAACTTATATACGCTGCACATTATATTCTCCAATGAAATACGCTGCACAATATAACTATTGATGTACGCTTCACACAATAATCACCATTGGAATATGCTGCACATTATTATCACCATTGATGCATGCTACAACATATAATCCCCAATCGTGTAAGTTGCGCAGTATAAACTACATTGATGTACGCTGCAACGTATAATAACCATTGATGTCAGCTGCACATTACATCATCATTGATGTAAGCTGCACAGTATAATCTCCAACGATGTAAGCTGCACAGTATAAACACCTTTGATTTACGCTGCACAGTATTATCACAAATGTTTTGCGCTGTAAAATATAATCACCATTGATTGTCGCTGCAGAGTATAATCACCATTGATGCACGCTGCACAGTATAATCACCATTGACGTACGCTGTGCTGTATAATCCCCATTGATGTACGCTGACAGTATAATTACCATTGATGTTCGCTTCACAGTATAATCACCGTTCTTGTACGCTACACAGTATAATCACCATTGATGTGCGCTAAACATTATAATCACCATTGTTATACTTTGCACAATATAATATCTATTGGCGTACTCTGCACAGTAAAATTACCATTGATGTACGCTGCACAGTACAATCGCCATTGTTGTACGCTGCACATTACAATCGCCAATGATGAACACATCAAAGTATATCACCATTCATACACCCTGCACAGTACAATCACCATTGTAGTACGCTGCAAAATATAATCACCATTGATTTACGCTGAATATTATAATCACCTTTAAAGTACGCTGCACAGTATAATCACCATTGATGTACGCTACACCGTATAATCACCAATAATGTACGTTGCACAGTATGATTACCATTGATGTTTGATGCACGGTATAATCACCATTGATGTACGCTGCAAAGTATAATCACCATTGATGAACGCTGACAGTAAAATCACCATTGATGTACCCTTCAGAATAAAATCACCATTGATTTACGCTGCACTGTATAATCACCATTGTTGCACGCTACACAGTATAATCACCATTGATATACACTGCACAGCAAATTACCATTGTCGTACGCTGTACAGTTTAAACACCATTAATGTACTTTGCACGGTATAATCACCATAACTGTACGCTGCACAACATAACCACCCTTGATATACGATGCAACCATCATCACCATTGTTGTACGCTGCACAAAAGAAATATAAATTCTTGTGCGTTACACACTATAATAAACATTATTGTACGCTGCACAGCACGAATTTAGTCTCCACGGAAGTAAGCTGCACAATATGTTCATCAATTAAATATGCACGCTGCACAGTATGACGACAAATGATTTACGCTGTACATTATAATCGCCAAATATGCACGCTGCACAGTATGATCAATTATGCAAGCTGCACCGTATGATAACCAATGATATAGGCTGTAAAATGTGATCACCAATTATGCACGGTTCACATTATGTTCACCACTGATATAACCTGCACTGTATAAGCCCATTAATGTAAGCTGCACAGTACAATCACCAAGAGTGTACGCTGCAGAGTATAATCGCCATTAATGTACGTTGAACAATATGACCACCATTAATATACGCTGCCAATAAAATCACCAATAGTGTACACTGTGGAGTATAATCACCAATAGTGTAGGTTGCACAGTATAATCAAGAATAAATTACGCTGCACAGTACAATCACCAACAGTGTACTCTGAGGAGGATAATCGCCATTAATGTACGTTGAACAATATGACCACCATTAATGTACGCTGCCCAGTACAATTAACCATTAGTGTACGCTGCACAGTATAATCACCAATAGAGTACGCTGCACAGTATAATCACCAATAGAGTACGCTGCACAGTATAATCAACAATACTTTAGCTGCAAAGTACAATTACCAATAGTTTACGCTGCACATTATAATCACCATTATTGGTCAATGCACAATATATTCAAAATTTATTATGTTGCAAGTATAATCACCATTGTTGTACGCTTCACAGTATAACCACCAATGATATACGATGCCAATATCATCACCATTGTTGTACGCTGCAAAAAACTATCACACCTGATGTGCGCTACACAGTATAATAACTATTGCTGTATGCCGCAAAGCACGAATATAGTCACCACTGAAGTACGCTGCACATTACCATCACCAACTATGCACGCTGCACAGTATGATCACCAAAGACTTACGCTGTTCTGTATGATAACCAATTATGCACTCTGCACAATATGTTCACCAATGATGTACGCAGCACAGTATGATCAATTATGCACGGTGCACAGTATGATCACAAATTATGTAAGATTCAAAGTATAATTTCCATTATTTTACGCTGCACATTAAAATCAACATTGATGTACGCTAAACATTAAAATCACCAATAGTGTTCGCTGAACTTTACAATCGCCATTGTTTTACGCTACAGTGTACGATCAACAATAGTGTACGCTGACCAGTATAAGGCCATTAACATACGCTACACAGTATAATAATCATTTACATACGCTGCACAGTAAAATCACCAATAGTATACGCTGCACAGTTCAATAACCAGTAGTGTACGCTGCACAGTGTAATCAACAATAATGTACGCTGCACATCATAATCACCATTAATATATGCTGCACAGTATAATCGCCAATAACGTACGCTGCACCTTATAATCACCATTGATGTACACTGCAATGTATAATTACCAATGATGAATTCTTCACGCTTTAATCACCATTTTATATACGCTGTAAATTATAATAATTAGATGTACGCCGCAGAATATAATCACAATTCATTTCCGCTTCACAGTATAATCACCATTGGTGTGCGCTGCACATTTTAATCACCTTTAATGTACGCTGCAGAGTATAATAACCATTGAAATATGCTGCAGAGTCTAATAACCATTGGTTTACGCTACACCGTATAATCACCAATGTTGTACATTGCAAATTACAATCACCATTGTTGTACGCTTCACAGTATAAACACCATTGAAGTACGTTGCAATGTATAATCACCCTTGATGTTCGCTGCACAATAAAACAATCATTGATGTACGCTGAACAGTGTAATTCCACTTGATTTTCGCTGCAAAATAAACAACCATTGATGTACGCTGCAAAGTATAATCAACATTGCAGTACGCTGCACAGTATAAACACATTTGTTGTATACTGTACAGTATAACTACCAATGATATACGATGCAAGTATCATCACCATTGTTGTACGCTGCAAAACAATCACGACTGATGTGCCCTACAGTGTAATGACAATTGATGTACGCTGCAAAACAAGAATATAGTAACCAATTATGCACTCTGCACAATATGATCACCAGTCATTTACGCTGTAGAGTGTAATTACCAATTATGCTCGCTACACAGTATGATCACCAACGATGTACACTGCACAATATGATCAATTATCCAAGCTGCATAATCATATCACCAATGACGTATGCTGTACAGTATAATCACTAAATATGCACGATGCACAGAATGATCACCATAGATGTACGCCGCACAGTATAATCACCATCATTATACGTTGCACAGTACAACCACCTTTGATTATGCTATAGAGTACAATCATAAATAGTGTACGCTGAACAATACATTCACCATTGATGTAGGCTAAAAAGTTCAATCACCAATATTGTACGCTGAACTGTATAATAGCCATTAACGTACGCTGCACAGTATAATCACCATTAATGTAGGCTGCACAGTACAATCACCAATAGCTTACGCTGCACAGTATAATCACCATTAGTGTACGCTGCACATTTTAATCAATGCTAATGTACACTGCAAGTATATTCACCATTAATGTGCTCTGCACAGTACTATCACCTACAGTGTACGCTGCACAGTATAATCACCATTAATGTACGCTGCACAATACAATCACCAATAATGTACGCTGCACAGTATAATCACCATTAGTTTACGCTGCACAGTTTAATCAATGCTAATGTACGCTGCAAACATATTCACCATTAATGTGCTCTGCACTGTACTATCACCTATAGTTTACGCTGCACAGTGTAATCACAATGGATGTACGCTGCACGTTATATCACCATTAGTGTACGCTGCAAGTATAATAACCTTTAACGTACGCTGCACAGTACCATCTCCAATAGTGTACGAAGCACAATATAATTACCATTGATGTACGCTGCACAGTATAATCACCATTAATATACGTTGAACAGTATAATCTCCATTAATGTACGCTGCACAGTTTAGACTTTACTGATGTACGCTGCAAAGTATAATCACAAATGATATACGTTGCAAAGTATAATCACCATTAATTTACGCTGAACAGTACAATTTCCATTAATGTACGCTGCACAATTTAGTCACCATTGATGTACGATGCAGAGTGTAATCACCCCTGATGTTGGCTGCACAGTATAATATCCATTGAAGTATGCTGCAAAGTATACTCACCATTGATGTACTCTACACCCTATAATCACCAATGTCGTACGTTGCACAGTATAATCACCATTGTTATAAGATGCGCAATTTAATCACTATAGATGCACTCTGCACAGTATAAACTCCATTGATTTAGGATGCGCTGTAAAATCTCCAATGATGCACGCTGCAAAGTATAAAATCCATTGGTTTAGGATGCGCTGTATAATCTCCATTGATGCACTCTGCACAATATAAACTCCGTTGATTTAGGATGCGCTGTATAATCTCCATTGATGCATGCTGCACAGTATAATAAACATTGTTGTACATTTCACAATATTATCACTCTTGATGTACGCTGCAACTTTAAATCACCCTTGATGAATTCTTCACAGTATAATCACCATTGATGGGCGCTGCAGAATATAATAACCTTTTATGTTCGCTGCACAGTAGAATTACCAATCGAATATGCTGCACAGCATAATCACAGATGATGTACGCTGCACGATATAATTTCCATTGGTTTAAGCTGCACAGTATAATCACCATTGATGTACGCTGCAGTTTATAATCACCATTGAAATATGCTGCACAGTATAATCACCATTGATGTACGCTACACCACATAATCACCAATGGTGTACGTTGCACAGTATAACCACCCAATGATTTACGCTGCACAATAAAATAACCATTGATGTACGCTGAAAATAAAATCACAATTGTTGTACGCTGCCCATTATAAACACCATTCATGTACGCTGCAAGTTTAATCACCATTGGTGTACTCTGCAAGTATAATCACCATTGTTGTAGGCTACACAGTATAATCACCACTGATGTATTCTGCACGGTATACCTAAATTTAATTTATGTCTCACAGTACAATCAAAATTAATGTACGCTGCACAGTATATTCACCACTGTTGTCCGCTTCACAGGATAACCACCAATGTTATACGATGTCAGTAACATCACCATTGTTGTACGCTGCAAATCCATCACCACTGATATGCGCTACATAGTATATTAACCAACGATGTACACAGCAAAGCACGAATATACTCACCACAGAAGCACGCTGAACAGAAGGATCACCAATTATGCACGCTGCACATTATGATCACCAATTATGCACGCTGAAAATTATGATCACTAATGATGTACGCTACAGAATATGATCAATTATGCACGCTGCACAGTATTATCACCAATGATGTACGCTGTACACAATAATCACCATTTATGCTCGCTGCACAGTAGATCAACATTGATTTACGCTGAATAGTATAATCACGATTAATGTACGCTGCACAGTACAATTACCATTGATATACACTATACAGTACAATTACCAATAGTATACGCTGAACAGTACAATCATCATTGATGTACGCTACAGAGTAAAATCATCAATAAAGTACGCTACAGTATAATCGCCATTAACATACGTTGGAAATCATAATCATCATTAATGTGTGCTGCACAGTACAATCACAATTAATGTACGCTTTAAAGTACAGTCACCAGTAGAGTACGCTGCAGAGTGCAATCACCATTAATGTACGCTGCACAGTATAATCTCAATTAATGTACGCTGCACAGTACAATCACCAATAATGTACGCTGCACAATATTATAACCATTGATGTAGGCTGCACAGTATAATCACCAAATATTCTACGCTGCACTGTATATTCTCCATTAATGTAAGCTGCACACTATAATCTCCATTGATGTACGATTCACAGTATAATCACCATTGATGTACGCTGCAGAGGGTAATCACCATAGATGTTCGTTGCACATCGCAATCACCTTTGGACTATGCTGCATAGTATAAACACCATTGATGTACGCTACACCGTATAATCACCATTGGTTTACATGGAACTCCATAATCACCATTGATGCACGTTGCACAGTATAATCACCATTGATGCACGCTGCAAGTATAATCATCATTGATGTACGCTGCACAGTGTAATCTGCAATGATGTACACAGCACAGTACAATCATCATTAATGTACGCGGCACAGTATATTCTCCAATTGCGTATGCTGAACATTATAATCACCATGGATTTACGCTGCACAGTATATTCACCATTGATGAACGCCGTGCTGTATATTCCCCATTGATGCACGCTGCAAAGTATAATCACCATTGATGCACGCTGCAAAATATAATCTCCATTGATTGCACTGCACAGTATAATCACCATTCAAGTACGCTTATCAGTATAATCACCGTTGTTGTACGCCACACGGTATAATCACCATTGATGTACTCTACAGAGTAAAATCACCATTGATGTACGTTGCACAGTGTAATCACCATTGATGTACGCTGAACAACATAATTAATTAAAATATACTCTGCAATATTTAATCACCATTGTTGAAATCTGCACAATATAATCACAAATGATGTACGCTGCACAGTATAATGACCATTGATGTACATTGCACATTATAATCTCCAGTGATGTACGCTGCACATTATAATAACCATTTATGTATTCTTCACAATAATCATCATTGATGTACGCTGCACAGTATAATCACCTTTCATGTATGCTGCATAGTAAAACTAACATTGATGTACGTTGCACAGTATAATCACCATTCATGTACGCTGCACAGTATAACCAACACTGATGTACGTTGCACTATATAGTGTCCAATGTTGAAATCTGCACAGTATAATCTCCATTGTTGTAAGCTACACAGTATGATAACCAATCATATACGCTGCACAGTATAACAACCATTAATGTACGCTGCACAGTATAATCACACTTGTTGTTCGCTGCACTGTATAACAACCAGTGATATACGATGCGAGTATCATCACCATTGTTTTACGGTGCACAAAACAATCACCACTGCTGTTCGCTAGAGTGTATATTAACCATTTATGTACGCTGCACAGCACGAATATAGTCACCTCTGATGTACTCTGCATATTATGATCACAAATTATGCACGCTGCACAGTACGATCGTCAGGTTTTTACGACGTACAGTATGATCAGCAATTTGCACGCTGCACTACAGGTTCACGAATGATGTACGCTGCACAGTATTATCAATCATGCATGCTGCTCAGTATGATCACCAATGATGTACGCTGTGCACTATAATCACCACATATGTAAGATGCACAGTATGATCACCATTGATGTACGCTGCACAGTATAATCACCATTAATATATGTTGCAGAATAATTCACCATTGATGTAAGCTATATAATACAAACACCAATAGTTTACTCTCTACAGTACAATCACCATTGACGTAGGCTTTACATTACAATCACCTGTAGTGTACGCTGAACAGTATAATCGACATGAACCTACGCTGCACAGTATAATCACCATTAATGTATGCTGCACAGTACAGTCACCAATAGTGTACACAGCAGAGTATAATAACCATTAATGTACGCTGCACATTAAAACCACTTTTAACGCACGATGGACAGTATAATCACCATGAATGTACGGTGCACAGTACAAGCACCAATAGTGTACGCTGCGCAGTATTATCACCATTGATGTACGCTGCACAGTATAATTGTAATATCCAAAATTACAGGTTTATACTACTGGTTGGATTCAAAACTAAATTCCATTTCACAACGCCTGTCCTAGTGTATTAGTTGAAGAATGTAGGAAGTTACAATCATCTTGCCAATAAGCTTAATTGTGTCAGCTCGACCCAATTACAACATTCGTAAATCATACCAGGAACTCATAGCGTTCTAGAACGCGCAAATTGCGGTAATCCAGGAAGACGCTGAAGTAAGCACGATTGCTGTTATATATATACTCACGCCGCGAATACGTCATTAAGTTAATTTTGGTTTCACTTTGGTTCCACGTCAGTTTGACGTTTGGAATTAAATTCACGACGAAATAATTATCGACACCGACGCAGTGCTCTCTCTCTCTCTCTCTCTGGAGAAGATCATATACCAATTAATATTTTAGCTAATACAGAATGCTTCTATACGTCGCAACTCTTCTGGTATTACAAGGTGCGTCTTTCTAACTATACTCACTAAATTAATTCGAGCAGGAAATTCCGGAAACCCCTTTGGGTGACCAAAAGGCAAGACGATTATCCGATTGCCTTTATTATTAATTTCACAATTAATGACGAATCATTCGAAATTGTACATATGTGGGTTCTGTATCTAAATATATAACTTTAGAGTTAGTGACTAACGGCTGTTCTTTGAACTAAAAACCGCCCCTTGTATTCCTGAATTAGTTGTACTTCGGTACATTGTGGCAGCATTAGATTAATTACGGACACGCAGTTTAACGACGGTGC
>Ga0268261_10001342_pt1 | contig 16785 bp, 9 predicted proteins | sample TergutNc150P1_FD_190353 | JGI IMG/M metagenome (GOLD analysis project Ga0268261, IMG submission 190353) | Nasutitermes corniger P1 segment gut microbial community from laboratory colony in Florida, USA - Nc150 P1 (SPAdes) (version 2) | ecosystem: Host-associated > Arthropoda: Insects > Digestive...
TCGACTTCCGAATTGAGCCAGTACGGAGTTCACCCGGCCTATATTACCAGTCTGTGAGCACAGCTAGGTTGTACTCTACCGAATGGAAGGTAGTTACCTACCTCAGTCTGGAAGAAGCAAGTAATAATGTGAATGCAGTAAGGAAGTACATAGATTTTACGGTAGCTTTCTGCGTGAAGCACAGCAGCCTATGGCAGCCAGATCCGTTAATTTGTAGCAACCTACTTGATACTATTGAGAAGGAATATAAAAGGTACAGGAAATGAAAGAGCTAGTATTACAACTCACTAGGACAGAAGCGGGTAGCCATAGGCAAAGAAGGGGCATTTTCAACATTTTAGGCTATGCGGCACATTCACTATTTGGAATATTAGACTCCGATCATGAGACATTTTATAACCAAAAGATTTCTGTTAGAGGAAGAACAATTGGATTGTTTGAAATTGAGCCGCGAGCAGGTTATTGTTGTTCGGTCCATTTTGGGGTCCGTAAATCAGACACTTTACGATATAGCAACTCATGAAATGCTTCTACCCAAGGAGTTACGCACAATTTTGAATTCTCTCAACGTTGGGAATAAAAAGACCGAGGATACATATGCGTCCACTGCCTTGTATTTAGCGGTAAACAGCCATGCTATGCGGTTGCATCAAGCAATAGGTGAAGTTAAAAATGTGTATGACACAATTATACTGATATGCTTACATTGGAAAAATGGGATTGTACATCCACAAGTATTACCGGCAGCTCGCCTGTTGGAAATCCTGAGAATGAGTCAGGATAGCTTTCCGCACGATCTGGAAGTCCCAATTGAACTGAGCGAGACTTACGCATACCTATTATATACTATCATTAGTGTAGATGTATTTCTAGTGAAGGGTAACTTAGTGTATATTGTCCAAACCCCGTTGGTGATGCACTCCGTTTTTCATGTGTTCAAGGTGATACCATATCCTGTGGAAAAGAAGGATGCGGAAGGGATATTTACCCTGAAGCAACCTGAAAAACCATTTGTTATGATCGACAAAGTGAAAGGGTTGTATGCAAAAATTGAACACACCGATTTACAGCAGTGCAAAAGGAAGAAAGTTAGAGAACTAATCTGTAAGCAACACTTCCCATTATTCTTAACCCATTCCAGCACAGATTGTGAGATTCTAATGTTAAATTCCACGTGGTCAGCGCCACAGAGTTGTATCCAACAGACCGTTGAATTAAGAGAGACACGCTGGGTGTCACTTACAGATAATGCATGGATTTATGTGGCACCAGTGCCAGAGAGCTTAACGGTGTTATGCAAGGGTCAGAAACCCTCCGATATAGAAATTAAAGGCAATGGCGTACTGATATTTCTGTCGGATTGTACAGGACATGGAAAAAATATTGTGATTACGGGACTTACTGTCCATTCTGTCAACAATACAGGTAAGAACACTATCCATCCCTTGAATTTAACACGAGACTGCTGTGAGGTAACGGTTGACATGCTCACTTTCGGTGAAATTAAGTTAGAAATTCCGGTAAAGTGTATTGCAACCCATGAGGAGGAGATGCGTTTGGCAAACCACAAGGTTGATAGGGTCCAGGAACTTGTGAGTGAGCAAGAATGGAAAGTCAACCATACGGCAGAAAAGGAAAGGTCATCACTAACTACGAATAAGACTTTAGTTTTTGTACTAGTTTTATGTATTTTGTGTTCCTGTTGCTGCCTATGTCGTTGTAGAAATTGCTGGTACAGGGTTATGAAATGGTGGTACTTCGATAATAATAGGTATGGGACTATTGTATTTAGGCACAAGATAGTGAACAGCATAAGTACCACTGGTGTTGGGCGCGGGAGAAGGCTGGCCGTCGGTTTGACGGACCGAGCTCGAATGCAACATGGAGAGCCAGGCGAGATACAAGAATTTAGATACTCATTACCCTCTATTTCACTCCAGTAGGTAAACGATAGATGATGTGTCATAGATTGGCCAATAAATATCCTTGTTGGCCAATCTCCCTGAAGGGGGGAGATGTAGTGTCTGGAAGGCCATTGAGGGTCCACGAACCACCAGCTGCAGCCTCCAGTTTAGACAGATCGCATTCCAGTGCGAGGGACATATGAGGGGAACAGTAGAATTATGGCAGAACACTTGGGCAGCGCTCGGGTGACTTACGTTTAGTGTCTTATGCTTTTTGTGGGTTAGCGGGGGAGAAGAAAATGTCATTATAGCAGCGCCTTTCAGTATTTAGTTTGGAGGTCGCTTACAGAAGCGGGGATTCTTTCACAAACCACCACTCAACTAACATCTCTGTTGAGTTGTGAACTAAATTACATTTCTTCTCCTGTACTCACCGCAACTACTACTATTCACCTATTGTAATCATCAAGCATCAATAAAGTTATTCATCAGTGCTTATCCGAGGAAGTTTGAACTGAGCTCATCATTGTTATACAACAAGATCCCCGATACTTCGCTCGTTGTCTTCACCCGGGTCAGAACCTAGGACCCGAGTGCGGGATGCTACAGGTCCTCACGAGCCATGACCTACTCCACTGAGTGGTCTGGGTACAGCAAGGGTTTTCCAAAGACTGCTTGTACACGTGCGGTTCAACTGGCCGCGTGACGTGTGGTTTACGACCCATTTCGTGCTCTGGAAACGCCGTGAGTACTGCGAGGTCTGCGAACATGCCATTACGTGCAGGGGGTGCCTTGTAGTTGCCGGTTAACGACAACTTTCCACACTCAAAATTTATTTCGGCACTAGTCCTGTCTAGGAAATCGGTGCCAATCAGGCCATCTGCTTCGGTGGGGAGCGGACATACGAAAAACGTGTGGTCAAACTTTCGTCCGCCAAGGACAAAGAAAACATGCTGTTGGTCTTCTATGTTTAGAGCCTCCCCAGTGACTCCATACGGTTTTATGGACGTGGCGTTTAAGCCACTCTGCGATACACCCGGCTGGAGTATCAAGACATTAGATCCAGTATCAACAATCAGACATTTCGGTTCTCACTCTATCTCCAATAAAACTGTTGGGGAGGCCGTGCTCCCGTAGAACCAAAACCGTCGGCCTTTCGACAGCATTTCCATGGGTTTTGAGGTGGAGTGAGCTGCTTTCGCTCTTACCTCTTACTCGTTTCCCTAGTTACGTATTTCCTGTTTGCCTCCCGTTTCTTTGGGCAAGGTGTTTCAGCGCCGGAAGAGCGGGAACTCGTCGAACCCCCGCTAGGATTTCCCGTTGCAGGCGAGTTTCGGGTTCTTGCCCCCCTTTAATATTGTAAGACATTCCCTGGCGAAATTCCCTCGCGCTTCACACTCGTAGCATTTCAGTTGGAACCTGGTTTGGCCATCCCTCGTACTTGCTGATGTCACTGACTTATTGGTGCTGGGTGAAGTCCTGTACTGCTGACCGCTCAGGTGATTACTTGGGCATGCGTCAGCTGTGCGCCTAGCGCTGTGCCTCTCAACGTCCGATCGACCGGTCGACCGGGGTTTAACGCTGACTGACTCGTCAATCTTGGCCAAGAAAGTCTCATCAAATATTTCCAGCTTTTCCGCCTTTCTGATTTAAAGCGCAATGGATAAAGCATGCGTCTGAGGGTTTTGATATCGAAACTGACGACCTGCTACGCCCGCTAAACCGGCCACAAATCTGGCCAAAAGCATCCTGTGCGCATTTTCAAGGTGGATACCCTCTACGACAGGGTCACTGTCATTGCACATAACTTTTTGCGCGAGCGCCCTGCATCGATCCGCAAATTCTTGAGGCCCTTCCTTCTTGGCTTGTCTACCCGTCTGCAGTCTCATAAAATGGTACTGATCTGTGTGCACGTCTCGAAACATTTCACTAAACACTTCTTTGAAGTTTTTCCTTATTGTACCCTCTGTATAGAGCTCTAAACATGTATTGTGAAAAGATTTCGCGAGGTCTACAAGATTTAGGGCCGCGATTTCAAGACAATTCGTCTAATCCCAATTTCCTATCCTATCCGCACTGTCACAACTGGCTAAGAATTCTTTTAAAGGGACGTCTGATTCCGACCCCGACCATTTTGGGATCAAGGAAATAAGAGACAAATCTTTGTAGACCATAAGCAAGCCCGTTGCCATGCATTCTTTCACCTAGCTATCTCTGCTTTCGACTGTTTCACCTCTGCCTGTAGCTTAGCGCCCGCCATATTAAATTACTAGTTACAAATTTAGAAATTTGTAATTTAAAATTTTGTTCAACGTTGCTTCAAATTCATGCCTATTTTCCCAACGGTGTATGTGTGTATAAACCCGGTTCCCTATTGAAGAATCGCGCGTCGTGAATATCTAAAGCAATCCTACCCATGCAAAACCAAGTTGTAGTGCCCGAATACTTTAATGACCTGGAAAGGATATTCACCAGTGGACACTATTTTTACTATGATTCTACGATGAAGCGTAATATTCTGCAACATAAAAATTAAGGGTATCTACCACCAAAAGTGCAAAGACCGATATATAGATATTAGAATTTTGGAAAGTCGGGTAATTCAGTCGCATGACGTAGTATTGATAACTAATGTTCTATTCTAATGAATACATACATATAAAACTAATAAAAAGAGTTTACACAATGATTTACCAAATTTAAGTATTACAAATAAATTAATCAAAACTGTATTGACTCGATATTTTACTCGTCTTTAATTGAAATTCCAAAAGAAACGTCCGAAACTGAATTATATAATTTAATTACCAAACTTTGTTTCACTCGGTGTAAATAAAGTTTAGTTGCAGTCAGTGCGACTTACCTTTAATAATCAGGAGTAATACGATGTAAACTATCATCGTAAAACAAGCAAACGTTTCGAAATAACACTTATTAATTATTCTTCGTGTAGGCACGAAACATTGACTATTGATTATCAGTATAGTGAACCGGTGAGTCCAAAAGTGAGGGTCGTTTCGTGGTAATTTAGAATTTTATATCGGCGAGTCATTTACGTCACTAATTCTGGTTGGAACGTTAAACTCTGCGTGTTACTTTGCATATCATAGAATGTGTTGAACCGCTGATACAGCTGAATAGGCGGCAGCTCGGCAAAGTGACCGCTGTTTTTCCGCATAAATGAACGTCTTATAATTTTAAGTTTAACGTTTAAATTTTATGCGATACACAAATGTAGTATTAATTAATTCTATTATACAAATGTAATATTTATTAATATCCTGTACTACAGAGCTTTTCGCAATTTTGCGACAAGTTCTAAAATCGAGAATGCTTAGTCACTAAAGTTCCTGACTTTAAAAAGGATAACTGGGAGTATTTCCCATTGAATGCAAACGTATTCCGAATCGTACCAAACCTTTTATGTAATGTAATGGGGGCGTCCCTGGAGGGTAGAGGCCGAAGCGCTCAGGCCATTTTGAATTAAGACCGCACGGAGCTTTGTGTTGGTGTGGTGACAAGACATACGCACAGCTGTTCTTTTACCTCCCAAACGACGCTCCCTCTAACGTATGCCAAAACGCCGTTTGGCTTGGCATCATCGTTATGTTTCGACATAATGGTTTTGTAATACACACAGAACGAATACTGCAACGTGCACGGGAATTCACACTACATTATTCAGGTCATCGTCACGCGGATGCTGAAGTCTTTCGATGACTTGAGAACTTCCACCGTCAGACTGGAATAGCAATACCTACATCACTTGTAAATGCGGGACACCCATAAATTTTACGAACACCAGCCAACGATGATGCCTTAATGTCAGATGTGAGAGGAAAGAAGGGGAGATGATCATGCGTTATCGCAAGAGAACTCAGATTTTAACAAATGAGAGTCCTCGAAGTACAACTTCATGATCAACTGTATCCATACCATTAATCGCGGAACGCAATCCTTACCAGACGGCATTCCTCAACATGTAGTATACGCGTAACTCAGAGGCGCTCGCGATTTGATCTTTGGTCATCTTTTGTTAACCTTTTGGCACCAGAATTTTGCATTTAAATTTTAGCATATCCTGTGCGTAAAATGTGAATAATACAGGAACCAAAAAAGGCATCATTACGAAATAAACGGCATTTTGAAGGAAAAAACGGAGGGTGTGCAGCATGTTTAAAATACTCAATACTTGTATTTGTTGAAAAAATATATAAAATGCAACATCTGGAAGGTAGCGGTACGCCCGTCCCATATATAGAACGCACTGTTCGTGAAGGTTAATCATCTGGGAGGTATATCTTGAAAAATAAATGTCCCAGGACATACGGTGAATAATGTTTGTTGCCTATATTTAGCAAGGAATTACAATGACGGGAGCTTGTTGCGAATTGATTTTCACTCCATATGCAAAGAATATGAGAAAAATATATTTCGTAGCATAACTAAATCTACTGTTATACGAAGTTGTCAAGGGGCCACTTACTGAAAAATCGAATACAATATGGACGGTTCAGATTTTCTACGTTTTTGTCGAAAAGAGACGACCGAGTAAGATAAAAAGTAATAGAAAACGGGTAGTAATTCATCAAAGACACAAATCATATAAAACAGACTCTGAAACAATGTAGCCGTTCTGAACAAAGAAGGAGGAAAGATTACTAATTAATAATATGTTGTTTGTGGATATTCAAGTCACAATGTGCATTCCATTACGCAAAATCTAACCTCTATATCCACAAATAAAGTTCTGTTTTGACTCTAATATAATTAAAATACAACACGGAGCCAAAATATATAAACCCGAAAAGGTTAAGATTCCTGGAAAAGACACGTGTTGCTTTGTGCGTAAAGAGGTAGTAGAAGGAGAAACGTATATTTGAAAAAGAACATCAGACTTACATTTATCTTAATACCCAAAGACATCGCAACTCTATTTGCTGGTTATATTTTGAATGATTTTGTATTTCAGATCCGTGTACAGACACTTTCGGGACTAATTTTTGGTCACAAGGGAACTGAAATTTGCGGAAGGGAATAGATACCAATAACGAAATTTTTCGTGCCAAATACGTACTCTGAGTATATCCGTAAACAGTTTCTCTCTAACAGGCACTATGGTAAAAAAGACGAATTTTGTTTAGTTGACCTGCATCTCTGTACAATATTGTAAAAAATCAACTTGGTGCACAAATTTATTCTTATTACATTTGTCAATCTCTACACATTTCGGGCGACTATGTGCCCATCGTCAGTAGAAGCACTTTGTTTTTGCGGTACTTGGTACTTATTCTGTGTGGAAGACTGTCTGGTATGCAGGGTGTATAGAATAACAAGCGTAGTAACTAGACTACCTGAGCGAGGCGTAGACGCTCTTATGTTACTTTACAGACACCGTCTTTAGACTGCACAAGTGTAAAGTATAGCGCTGCCACCAGAACAACGTCAGAACTTTAATAGGAACATGAAGGGGGATTAGTCTAATTGAATAACCGCTAATGACTAATGACTACGAATATATATTCGGTTATTATATACACACATACATACAAATTGGTATTAATGATTCACAATTAGTTTCTGATAGAGATAATCGTCTTGCCTTCTATATAATCTCAAGTCACGAACACGTTATCATTCACGATCATCAAGAAGATACCGACGTTAAGTGCTATCTGAAAAGAGTCTACATTAGTAAAATAGCTTAAGCTCTGTTACAGAAATGTTTCTGTGCATAGTGTCACTCCTGCTGTTAAAAGGTGAGTCACTCTAATTATAACGAAATTCGATCCAGTTATTCGGACAAGTAAAGTCTAAACCTAATATTCAAGCGTACTAATTACCGAAGCTGTTGAGATTTGTAGTGCCCAGACAACCTGAGCGACGCGTAGGCACTATTATGTTACTTTACAGACGCCGTCGTTAGGCTGCACGAGTGTAAAGAACAGCGCTGCCACCAGAACAAAGTCAGAACGTTAATGGGAATATGAAGCGGGATTAGTCCAGTTGAATAACCGCTAGTCAGTAATGACTAGGAATATATATTCGATTATTATATACACACATATATACAATTTGGTATTAATGATTAACAATTGGTTTCTGATAGAAATAATCGTCTTGCCTCCTATATAATCTCAGTAGCTTCGGTAATTTGTATGTTTCAATATTAGGTTTAGACTTTTCTTGCCCGAATGACTGTATCGAATTTAGTACAGTCAGAGTGAGTCACCTATTAACAGCAGGAGTGACACTATGCACAGAAATAATTCTGTAACAGAGCTTCGGCGATGTTACTACTATAGACTCTTTTCAGATAACACTTAACGTCGGTATCTTCTTGATGATCGTGAATCATAATGCGTTCGCAACTTGAGATTATATATTTTGAGAATGTCCATTTCAGCGTTTTCCTGTATTACAGTAACTTTCGTGCTCTAGTTGTACTTGACTCCTCGTACATCGTAATGAATGATGTAATTAGGTCTGTGCTGACTTAGACAGGACTGAGGTAAGACGGTTTTTATTTCCTACACATTACAGAAGATTTCGCAATGAAACCAGAGCAAATTGTCTGCAATCGTGTTGCGAAATTTTTTCCCAAATTCGAATCCAACCAAGTAATTTAGATTACAATTTCCGTATTACACTTGCCCATTCGAAAAACGGAATTTCAGGGTAAACACATTGTTTGAACCGAAATTTTGTTACCCATAATCTTATGGTTGTTACTGTAAAATAAACTAACAATTAATTAGCATACATAGACATGTAAAAATCTGTTAATTATCATACATACACCATAATAATAACCAACAATAGGGAAGAAGGAAAATGTAGAATTCAATTTTCCCCTCGTGACATTTGTACATATTAATAACACGATGTATAAATCAGTATCATCGTGATTTTGTTCGAAAGTTGTGTCGCCGTGGTCGCAAAGAACGGATGCGGAGAATTTCTTGCTGAGTCTGCGTCCCTGACGTGCCTGCTGGCGGCCATGTGGACCTTGGTTGCTTTATGTTTTGTTGAACCATCAAGTTGACTCTCGGCTGCGCGTATCTGGGTCTGGACTGCTAGTTGCCTAGTTTATACAGGGAAACGCATACGTAGCAAAAGTAACGCTGTCGCAATGTTAATCTATTTTCGAGGGAGTTGTGGTTTGCGCTGATGTAGGAGCGGGAGAAGTCGAGGAATGGGGTTCAGCGTCTTCCAGTGAATTAGTTGTGTGAGTACAAGACGACGTACGATATTGAAGTTTCGATCGGGAAAAAATAGAGGATCAACAGGATCGTGAAGGTGCAAGAGATTGCGGCGAGTATTAGGTACCAGTGTTGTAGACTTTCGCGCGGAAACGTAGATTTCTGTATGTGGAACATGGTGTCTACGTCAAGAGAATTTTTGCGATGTTTCAAGGCGATCCTTCAGTTTGTCAAGTTCATTGACCTCTGCCGACAGTGCTGCTTTAACATGGGGCACCTCGTGGCTTGTTAGTATGGGCATTTCGTCGGGCGTGTACATGGGCGGTGCGTCGAGATGGGCACGTGCGACTTCGTGTAGTTCGGGCAGCGTTCGCATCTCGCCGGACGTGATAGAGCACATCGTGGTGTTGTAAATCAGGCATGCGCCGTAGAGCATCCGAGTATGTTACCCAGGTGTCGTTAAGTGGACATCTAATGGTTACTTGACGCCGACTAGGAAAATGGAAGAAACATACGTCTCCATGCCGCAAAAAGGTAGGTGTCTCGTAGTGGAGCATCAGGCTCCTCCTGCAAGGTCCGTCTTTAGCTGCGGTCTGAAAGTACAACTTGGACTCACATGTAATATACCGAACGTCGAAAAGAGCTGTCTCTGCCGGGCAGATGGCAATGCTTCCCGCGCTTCATTTCTACGCGTCGGACGCTGTTATTAAAATGTAGTCTCTCTTAATATGCGATAAACCGAAATACTCAAATTCAAACCGGTACACCGCGAATGTGTCGTTTAGTACCCGCGTAGGCAAGGCAATTATCTTGAACAATGTAAAGTAGTGACTGGCAGTATTTAATGGGATCTATATGATCAATTTAATACTGTGTGCGGTACCTACCGTGGTTACTCTAATTCGTAATATGGTGAATGTTCTCAAATTTGGTACCAGCAATAAGTTCATAATTTTCTGACAATCACAAAGAAATATTTCGCAGGATATTGTTAAGACATTTGGACCTACAATTGTCACGGACAGTTTTCGTGCCTGTTACCGAATTTAACTTCCTAATGTAGATTACCTATTTTGACAAAGAATGTAAATTTCTAGTTTGTAACTCGTCTACCGTTTCACGAAATTTGTCCAAGTCCATTATCTTGGCTATCAGCTATTTGCGCGTTCAGAACTAGGGGTGTCTATCGTTTGTTGGGAAAGCAATGAGAGTTAATCTAATGAGTCTCTACTCCCTAGCTGAATTTCCTAATCCACGATACATTCGAAACAAGTTGTGACGAATTTTTATGCTGGTAGGCTATATTTTCCGGGGTCTCTCTGTATTCATGTAAATCGTGATGTAATATTCATAGACTTATTATTCTCCCGTGAGACTTGCCGCCATCTCACATATCAAACAGCGAACATATTCCTCAATAGGTTAGCTATGTTCCCGTTTTCGTAGTCAGCCATAACTGAAGTAACCCTTGAATCTCTACGCGAGACTGCTGAGTCCTGCTGAGGTACACCGTTTTCTCAATACTTGAGACTTGCGCAAATTCGGTCGTCCCTGTTGTGATGGGCCGAATAAATATGGACTCTATGTCGGCTCCGTGCCGGTCCACCGAACAAAAATCACTCTGACATTACGCCGTTACGCATACGTTCTTACGTAGTGTACCCCGTTCATTCCTAAGTTACTTAAGCTCTACCAACATATTTCTCAATAGGAATATCGAGTTATATGTTTCGTAAGCATCTGCAATTCTACGTCAGACGTATGGAAGTCATGAGGATGACTTCCTTTACGGAACTTGAAATCAGGTGTTCAGTACATACGTATTGCGGTTCGTTCCAAAGTGCGGCTCACAGCAACATTCAAATCAGCTGTTCTGCTGACCGTTCCATACTGACGTCTTGCAAAGAATGCCTGAAATGTAATAAAACGGTTTCATTTCCCAACTAATTTGGTTATGGTTCTAAAATTCGATTTCCGTAGTCTGTGGTAGCACACGAGAAGTTCATACCCAAGGTTCGGCATAGCTCCCTGCGAACTTGAACTTTCGGTCGGGTTTCCCTTCCCGGGCGAGTTTTTCGATTTCCCTCGCCGTATTTGCTGTGCAGGGCATTCTTTGGCGAAATTCCATACGCCCTGGCACTCACAACACGGGAGTGGAGCCTTAGACCTATCTCTAAGAGAGGTTTCGAATTTCTGCAATGATGTCTTTTTCCCGTGGAATTTCGGGCACGAGTTGAAAAGCGAACTAGCTGGGTCAGAATTTTCGACGCTGCTAATTTCAAACAGCTGGACGGATGTTACCGTCCTATTTCTGCAGCGCTTTGGATATTTTATATATTCTGTTCTAGCGGGATGGGTGACTCGGAACCTGACCATTTCGGCACTAGTGAAAAGAGAGACACATCTTTGTGCACTCTGGGGGCTCCCATTGACAAACCTTCCTTCAGCCTTGTTGTTTCCGCTTTCGACTCTAGTCGTTGCCCTTAAGACTAGAATCCTGCATGGTGAGTTACGTTCAATTTACAATTTAGAATTCCGTCCGACGTTCATATATATCCGTGCCATCTGATAGTGTGTATAATTCAAATTCCCTTTCGTTCGAACGTGGTAGGTATGTAGCCAATCTATCTACAGATCTATCTATCCTATCTGAATCGATATCTATCCCACAGCTGCCACAAATTTGTAGTGCCTAGACTACCTTAGCGACGCGTAGGCATTATTATGTTACTTTACAGACGCCGTCGTTAGACTGCACGAGTGTAAAGAACAGCGCTGTCACCAGAACAAAGTCAGAACTTTAATAGGAACGTGAAGGGGGTTAGTCCAATTGAATAACCGCTAGTCAGTAATGACTAGGAATATATATTCGGTTATTATATACACACACATGCATACAATTTGGTATTAATGATTAACAATTGGTTTCTGATAGAGATAATCGTCTTGCCTTATATATAATCTCAGTAGCTTCGGTAATTTGTATGCTTCAATATTAGGTTTAGACTTTACTTGCCCTAATGACTGTATCGAATTTAGTATAGTCAGAGTGAATCACGTTTTAACAGCAGGAGTGGCACTATGCACAGTAATATTTCTGTAACAGAGCTTCGGCGATGTTACTACTATAGACTCTTTTCAGATAGCACTTAACGTCGGTATCTTCTTGATGATCGTGACTGATAATGCGGTTGCGACTTGAGATTATATACTTTGAGAATGTCTACTTCAGCGTTTTCCTGTATTACTGTAACTTTCGTGCTCTAGTTGTACTTGGTTCCTCGTACAGCGTGTTGAATGATGAAATTAAGTCTTTGCTGACTTAGAACTGAGGCAAGACGGTTTTGATTTCCTACATATTACAAAAAATATCACAATGAAACCAGGGCAAAGTGTCTGCAATCGTGTTGCGAAAAGGTTTCCCAAATTCGAATCCAGCCAATTAATGTAGATTACAATTTCGGTATTACACTAGTACCAAGTGTCGCAAATACAAAGTTATTTCTCCTGACGATGCGCACATAATCGCCAAAAACATGTAGAGATTCATATATATATAAGAATAAATTTTTTCACCGACTTCCTTTTATTTACAAAAAAACAAGGGACGTTTTCGCTAGTCCAGGGAAACTCTGTCACAGACATCACAAGAAACCGCAGGAAGAAGTTAGACAATTCGCAGCAAAATGCAAACTTACGGCAGATGTGATTTTCACGATTCTACATGGTGCGTCAGGAAAGTAATGAGACTGGTGCTATATTTGTTTTAACATTTACCTATAAACCAACCTTATCCCCTTCAAAGTAGTTTCCTTCGGAAGCCACACACCGCCGGATACGTTGTTCCCACTCCCCGTAGCAGTGCTGGAAGTCTTCATGTGGTAGTGCCCACAGCTGGTCTGTCAAGACCTTTTGGATGTTGTCCACAGTTCCAAGATAACGAACTTTGAGGTGGAATTTGAATTTTGGGAAAAGGAAGAAGTCACGCGGACTCAGATGAGGCGAGTATGGTGGCTGCGGAAACACTGAAATAACTTTTTTGGCCAAAAATTCCTTCACGGAGATGGCAGTGTGACAGGGAACATTGTGATGCATCATCCAAGTGTCCGCAACCTCTGGCCGGACACGATGAGCCCTTTTTGTGAGTCGCTCTAAGACTTCACGATATTAATGTTTATTAACTGTTTGTCATTGAGGCACGAATTCCTTATGAACAACGCCTTGACTGTCGAAAAAACAAAATAAAATGGTTTTGATTTGCTCGTTCTTGCTTTCTTTGGGCGCGGTGATTTGCTCGTGTACCGCTCCGAACTATATCGAACTATATCAGGATCGTATTCCAAAATCCACGTTGCATCACCTGTTGTGACATGTTAGAAAAACTTTTGTCATTTTCGATGCGTTCAAGAAGGCCCAGACAAACATTTCTTCGGGTTTCCTTCTGTTCATTGGTGAGAATTTTTGGGACTAGCTTGGCACAAATTTTCTGCATGCACAGTTCGAAGGTCAAAATTTCGTGGAAGGTTCGACGATTCAAATTCAACACACTACTGATCATTCTGACTGTCAAACGTCGATCAGACCTCACGAGATCCCTCACTTTGATTACATTTTCGTCCGTTTTTGACGAGCAAGGTCTTCCAGAACGAGGTTCGTCTTCCACACTCTCACGGCCATCCAAAAAGGCTTCATGCCACCTAAAGACCTGTGTCCTTGATAGAGCATGCTCTCCATAAGCCCTTTTTAATTTTTCGTAAGTTTCTGTTGCGTTTTCATTAAGTTTGACACAAAATTTGATCGCGCAACTCTGCTCGAGAATTCGTTTCTCCATTTTCGTAACTCGTCACTACTACACACACTTACACAACTCGCTGTCAAATAAGACGTGTTAATGCTATCGAGTTAAAACTTACACTGATCATCAAGTAAGAATATATGTCTCGGCTGGTATCTGAGGTGTGGCTACAGCGTTTGCCAGTTGTCGAGCCACGCATTCAGTGTCACTAATTTCCTGACGCATCGTGTGTATTTCTGAAACACCGCCCGTGTCTTCGGCTTTGTGTAACGGAGAATGAAGTTGCAGAGAAAATGGGTTTAACTGCAGTTCATGGACTTCTAAGGCAGATATCAGAAACTCTACAAAAAATGGAACTGTCTTGTTAACTGATAAAGGTTACTCGTGCATATTCATTTTACTCCAATGTGACTCTGGACAGTAACGTTTTCCACCTTACTAAATACAAGCGTACATGCTCTAATTAGTAACACATTGCACTAACATGTTTCCAGGCAACTGGAAAATCGCTTCTGAAAAAACAGCACATTTAACTTAATTTTCCATTCAAACAGTTGTCATGTAATAGCCAGACACCCCACTAATTAAAACATGCACATATAAGGAATATCGTTCGTTTTGTGTATAAGGTACAAGCAATGAACACTTGTCACCGAGATCGTATGCAGTACTAGAATGTCAAGTTCCAATTCCCTAACTACTGAGCGTTTATTGATTAACTTGCTACGTGGGCTACGCAGTGAGTTTTCCTCATAGTTTACTTTTAATCTCGTTTCAACTCATTATAAATATTATTTCACATATAATTACAATGCACATATTGTTAATTTCCTAAGAGAATGCGATAGACCACTATGACGCAACAAAACACTGCACGCCAAAATCTCTGAATTTTCTTGAACATTTTCTATATAACTAGTGCTACTGTGTGTCTGAACAAGACCTCTTTTGGTGAATGTATTTATTTTTACTGCGAATATAGCTTTTAGTACCCTACAAATCCAATTGTATATCTCTTATTGTGGTTTAATTTTGGTTCGTATTGTTCCAATTCAGTACTTTAGTCGGGGATCCAAAATCGAATTTTAACAATTTTCTCTAAGCGGCCCACCGCCCAAACTAGATCATATTTCCGAGCAATATAGGACAGCACTGCAGAGCTAGATAGAATATGCGTGCATTATTTGGCACTTGCTAATTATGGTGAATACTCCTCGTGACAGTGATAGATATCACGACTTTGTGCAATGTAATAACGGTAGTGTCAGTAAAGGTAAAGCAATCCCATTACAGGCCTGGACAGGCCCTGAGGGTTCCAGGAGGTTGAGGCTCCCAGATTTCATGACAATAGGCACATGAAAGTGGTAAGGTTTTCAGCCTTACACACCGGCCGCTTTTCCCCCCAAGAAATATTCCTGGTACTCATTTCTGCTAGAGGCTGAGTCGACCCTAGTGCCATAGTGCGGCCGGAAGGATTATGTCAATGAAAAATTTCACTGACATTATCGGGAATCGAACCCGCGACCTTCCGGCTTGTAGCGCAGTGCCTCAACCAACTGTGCCACCGCGTGCCCCGGTAGTGTCAGTACCTATGCAAAAACAGGAGTCATTCTATCTTTATCAACAGCGTTGTCTTCAATACTCTAACCAAATGTCAAGACACCTTATGTGTCGAAGTAGCAAATAATGTCTCTCGAGAATGTGTGCAACCAGACTGCGTGTATGCGTTATTACATCTTGTTTTAACTTAAAAGATAAATTAATGACAAATTAAGCTTCATTGCTGTTTTCAGGAAGGGGCTTCAGAGAGATCGTTTCAGAGAGCAATAAGTATTAAACATTTCAATGCTGCTTGTTTATTCAAACAAGCCGCTTTCTTTTAGCACATTACCGCATTTAACTTCTTTCTCAACGATTCCAAACTACAAAAGCAGATTAACAATTGATATGTTGCAGTATAATTACCCTCACTGATATCTCAAAACTATATAAATGCAGGTGACTTTCCAATGATATATTTCGTGAATAACATGGATAGTTACATTCAATCACCTGCTGAAATCTGAAACAGAACACAGCATGTACATGTATTACAAAATTAAATAGCAGATACTAGATAAAAAAAACGCAACTACATTATTATATTATATATACATATATATATATATATACACAACGGATGATGGTAACCGCTGACCAACTACATGTTTCGGCCCTGTATATTGGCCACCATCAGGTTGTATTATAAACTTAATAAGTAGCTATACAATATAAGCGTGTTTACTCTGGGGGGACGAGATCTCGTCTTACAGTAGTGAGTGGCATGGCATTTGGGTCGTCGTGGACCGGTGTTAATATAATATGTCTTAGTGTACTGTTTCAAATATGTTGAGAACTAGACTAATGTTTGTAAGCTAAGGTAAGTACAAGTGGTGGTAAATAGTCTACCTTCCTATTTAAATAATGTTCTTAAATTACAGTGTTGTAGTAGTGTCAGTTATACAGATTTCCCGGCATGGCTTTAAAATAAGGTACAAAATACAATAAAAGTACATAAACAAGATTGTATGTTTTAACCCTTGTCCTGCTAACGTGGAGAAAATGGTGAGCTCCTAATAATGCCAGCAAATAGCAGATGGAATTTCATTCAGCGTTTAAAGGGTTAAACCAAAACCCAAAGAAACAGAAACAAAAATTAAAATATATAACACATAATATAAGAACAGAGATTTGTTCTAAGCTGGAACATGTTTCAAGTGAGGGGGTAGTAGGTGGCTTGTATACTTCTAGGCTGCGGTGCTGTAGGGCTTGTAGTTCATTGCCTCGGTGGGGTTTGTTTGTTGTTAGGTAGTGGCAGTGATTTTAGTAGAGACCAACTCACGTG